>UMGH01048736.1_pt1 | contig 18498 bp, 19 predicted proteins | sample 1965231 | NCBI WGS metagenome assembly UMGH01 (sample SAMEA4836068, study PRJEB28245) | human gut metagenome | biome: gut microbiome; material: fecal sample | place: Denmark | collected 2008 | reverse complement strand
CTTCAGAATGTCGTTAATGGTTTCGATAATGTATCTCTTGCTCAGCATCATTCTTATCATTATGGCACGAAGAAGGTAATTAAATTGGTTGATTGGTTATCGAGATAATAATAGTAATTGCCTAATTTTAAGTGCAAACTTAATGTTAGGCAGTAACTCGTCTATCTCATATATAGTTCTGTGCAATTATCATTCCAACACCTCCTGCAACCACAAAGATACCAATTGTGAAGAAAAACCAAAAGAACCATTGGGCATAGTGACCGAGGTAGCAACCATCATATTCTTTGTAGCGTTCACGGACTTTTTTCCGTTCATCAGCAAACATGGAATTGACCTCACGGATATGCGTCTGCATCTGTGCGGTCATCCATTGACGTTCTTTGGCAAACAGTTCTTGAATTTTCTGCCAGTCAGCATCATTGACATTTACAGACACCTTTAATTGGTTCGGTGCATTCTCCAAGACCTTATTTATGTGCTGATTGATGGTATCTACCTTTTTGCCGATGGTAGTCACAGCACCACCCAATTGAACTTCCGCACGCTGATACTGCTGAATGGCAGACTTCAGTTCAAGTGTGGCATTGATGAAGGTGCTTGTAGCCTTGTCAATGTCCTCACTCAACTGCTTTAACTCAGGAACACGGCTTACAAGTCCATCCTCGGCTTGCTGCTCCTCAATCTCGTTTTCGACATCATCCATCATGTTGTCGAAGTCGGATCTTTCTTCTGTGTCTATATTTATCTTGCTTTTTCTGATTGCCATATTGTCATTGATTTATCGGTGGAAACTTCTGTTGCGTGGTTTAGGCTTGCACATGGAATGAGCCATCTGTGCACAACGGTGGGCAAACCTCCAGTCATCTTCATCATCCTTCTTGCCCCAACCAGAAGAGGGAGCAGAACCGCCACCGCCACATGACTCAGACATGGAAGTGGCTGCGTCAATATACCCTGCAAACAACAGTATCGCTACATGAGCGACATTATCTGTTGTCGCTATATCATTATCCTCTGGAATCTGAACCTCATTAGTAAAGACATCTTTGACAGAGTTCGGAATCCACACCTTTTTAACTTCATCGCCAATGTTGATTGTGAATGCCGTTTGTGCAATTTGAGGTTGCGCCTTTGGTTGTGATGCTGTTGGAGTCTGAACGACATGACGAACTTGGCGAGGCGCAGGAGCAACGGATGGAGAAACAGGCTTTGTCTTGACTTGTGTTGTTTTTGGGTGCAGTTTCATCCATGTGTCTTCAATCTTTGATGCCATAAACTTTCTGCCAATCTCCGAAGCCTTGAACACGGAAGCATTCTTGCCGACTGTGTAGCCGACAAGTTTCCGTTGTTTGTCGTAGCGTGGTTTAACCTCATAGCCTTTCATATGCAACAGATTGAAATATCTGTCAATGCTGAACTGCTGCATATCTTTGAGGATATGTTCGCAATCCTCCGCAAGTTCTCCTTTTCTCATATCTCGAATTGCCTGAGGCTGTTTCCACCCACGCCTCATATTGATAATCTCCGCAGCCTTCATTGCTCTCTCGTGAATATCATGGACATCATTCGTCTTGCCGTCAATATCCACACGGCAACAGTCAATGTGTAGGTGCAGCGTTCCTGACTTGGAGTCGGAATGCAGTCCACCCACATTCATGGAATTGCGGAAATTGGTCTTCACCTCGTTTGTGAAGCCTTTGGGTTTAAGACCTACAGAATCCAAAACTTCCAAGGCATCGTCTTGAAGGTTCGCCCAATCTTCCATAGTGAAGTTGGCTGATTCCTCCTTTGATGGGGAAAGTACAAAAGTGGTCATGAACCTTTCCAACTTTCTGCCCACCGTCCTTTCCGCTTGATGATACTGGCAATGATGTTTCATCATGTACCAGATGGCGGTAGGGTCAAGACCATCGGGCATATTGTTCACCTTGACCGTTTTTGCATTCTCCTTTTCCAATGCGTACCTTACGGAATTGCCTCCGTATGATACGACCTTTGCGAGCATAATCATAATTGTTCCTTTGATTGGGTCTGTACGTTTGTTGCGATATTCTCTTCAATGCTATACCAATGTTGGATAAGTCCAGCAATGGCATCAATCCACCAACGCATGAACTTCTCATTCTTGAAGAACCGAGCCTTTTCCTCAGCCGTTTTCTTGGATAGCACGTTGCTGATTTTTATCAAATCCGTCCTTGCGATGGCGAGAGAGTTGAGAGCGTCCACCTCATCCTTGGTAAGCCTCATGCGTGGACGGTGCTTTAAGCCAGTCTCAACGACATAGCGACTCAGGCTTAACCCACACTCCTTGGCAAGCGTCTGGAGCTGCATCAACTCCTCTTTCGTGCATCGGTAGGTATGGACTTCCGTAGGCGGTTTTCTTATGATGTTTTTCTTTCTCATTTGTCCTTGTCTCTGATTAAAAAGGGATGATTACAAGCATCTTACAAAGGTGGTCACGACTGCGAGCTTGCGAGTAGTCCGAGAAACTTTTAGGAATACAGAAAGACGGACACGGCTTCTGTATTACAAAAGGATTTCTCGAAAAGTACCTATAAAATGACAGCACTTTTAACAGCGTCCGTCCCCAAGGCTGCTTAAACGTATAACAGTTCGGCGGTAGCCTATGGCTGTAAATCGTCCTTTGGGATGATTTATCGGTATGGTGGCTCATTAGCCTCTGTATGCCTATTGATTGCCGTTATGGTATTCGTTAGGCTTGTAGCCATTGGCATTAGAACCGTTAGACCGTTGTGTTTGACCTCCAAACTGATGCTGTGGATATGTGTTGTGCTCTCCCTCATTCTCTTTGGCATCTGCTTCTTGCTGGGAAGAAGGATTGCCAACAGACTGTCTGGAGTAGTTTTGCTGTGGGGAAATTCCACCAGTAATAGCATCGGAAAGATTGCCATTAGTTCCGATCTTACCCACGCTTCCATTATCATTAGATGAAGCCGAATTTAGGGAAGAAGAAATATCTGCCGTAGAAGAATTGCCCTTGTTGTCTGTATCGGATATTCCATTGGAAAAATGCCCATCTTCCTTGTCCGACTTTGTATCATCCTCCGTTGTCGTAACAAATACTCTTGCTTGTGGAACTTCCGTATGGACGATTGCAGAGCCATCCGCATTGCGCTTCAATGAAAAGCCGTTCTTGACAAATCTTCCGTCCACATACCAACCAGAGAGTGAATGCAGGGTTATAATGCGGTTGTCTCCAACCTTTTGTGAAGAGGAAATGCCCACAGCCTCCATAGCTTGTAAAAGTTTTGGGACGGTCTTGCGGTCTTTATCCCAGAGTTTGGCAAGTTGGGTATTGTCAACCAGACATTGCCCACACAAGATTTCCACTTGTTGGGTTTTGCTGATAGAAACAAGTGTTGTTTCACGTTCAGCAAGAGAGGCAAGAGACATGAAGCATTCCATGCGGTCAATCTTGTACTTCTTGCAGCGAAGATACTCCATCTGTGCATCGGACAGCGTGAAGCAGTAATGTATCTTTTGTTTATCCATGTTCTGTGAATTTTGAATATTATAACCATAACTGGCAAGACTGTTTTTCTCAGTAAAGAGAAAATCATCTAAGCCATCCTCTCCTTGGGGAAATGTCCTCTGCGATAACATAGAGTTCGCCTTGCAACCTGTCATTAGAATGACTGCTTAATCGTGAAATGCATTCAATGCAAACAGACTGGGCAAGAAGTTTTCTTCTGCCGATAGTTGCTTCATCATTGATGCCCCTGTTGGCTCCGCATTGCTCGGCAAGTCCATTGAAAGCATCACGCATCCGAAAGTAGCCGTTGCCAGTATTTATGTAGCTCACGGCAAGGTCAGCGACATTTGCCAACTTGCTTCTATACTCCTCATGGGAAATATTATCCTTCATCATCGCCATGTCTATTTACAAAGTTCACTCATGTGCTTGGTCGCTGCAGCCTTAGTCTCTGCCTCGGACATACTGCGGTTCTGGCGCATCCAGTTCAAAAGCTCGGACTTCTCAAAGTAGATAATCTTGCCGTTGGGACGGAAGAACGGAAGTTCATGCTTGTGTGTCATCTTGTAGAGACTGCTCTTTGATATACCCATGAATAAGGCTGCTTCCTCCAATGTCAATACTTGCTTGGCATCACGGAGTAGGTTCTCCATTATCCCAATGCGGTGCTCATGTGACTCTACCTTCAAAAGAAGAGTCTCGGTGTCGATAGTTTTGTTCATTATCCTGTAATTTAATTGTTTGTGATTCGTTGTACTGCTTGTTTTGAAAGTGTAGTCCCCCAAGGCAGAGAGAAATCCCTGCCCGAAATATGGGGACTACAAAAGTGAATTTAACTGGTTGTTATCCTGAAAAGTTCTGTTTACTTGTTATCCTGTAAAAAAGTTATTCTGCGTGGATGGGTGTTGGTGGCTGCTGTCCGCTTTGTCCTCGGTATTTGCTTGTTCTCTTCACGCTGTTTGCGACCTCGAAAGGCTTTCTTCATATAGTCAACAGCCTTGACCTTTTCATGCGTCAGCACATCTGCATAGATGACGGTGGATTTGAGTGACTTGTGTCCCATCAGCTTCTTGGTAGTCTCAATGTTACCAGTAACCGCCTGCACCAAAATTCCGAATGTATGTCGGGCACAGTGAAAAGAGATATTCTTCTCAATGCCCACCTTTTTAGCTATCCTTTTAAGGGCTGCATCCACATTAGCCTTGGCAGGAAGATGAAACACAAAATCATCATTGCCTTTGGGTGGCATCCATGACAAGGCGGTATTGCCGATTGGTACGGCATTGAGAGCCTTGGTTTTCTTTTGGATGATTACAAGCGTGTTTGTTTCCTCGTTCCTCTTGATGTCACTCCACCGCAGAGCCTTGATGTCGCTGATACGAAGTCCTGTTAGACAGGCAAAACCGAAAGCTCTCTGTGTCTCTGCAACTCCTGGACTTCTCTCATCTGAAGCCATGAACCTTTTCAGTTCATCTGGAGTGAGATACTGCTTATGTGATGCCTTTGGCTTGGGAAAGATGTCTGACTTCTCCAACTGGTAGAAAGGGTTAGCCTTCAACTTGCCGAACTTGACAGCCTTGTTGAACACAGCCACTATGCGCTGTTGAACATTGTGAAGTGAGCCTTCACACAAAGGCTTGGCTTCAACTCGTACATACTTCTGTGGTACATAGTCGTTCTTCAACCAAAGGAAGAAAGCCTTTAACCATTCCTTGTCGAACTTCCTCAGAGTGATGTGAGGTCTGCGCTTGTTGGCAAGGAACTCGCTCATTAGGTATTTCAGATACTTTGATTGGTCAACAATAGCCTTGGAGTAGTCTGTATTGTCGCTCATCCAGTCGATGTAAGTCTGGATCCAGTCCAAGACTTCGGGAGACTCGTCATTGGGGATTTCCTTCACAATCATCAAGTGACCTACTTCAGGGATGGTCTCTGGATGAAGAATACGCTCTGCCCTTATCTGGTGAGCACGTTGCAATGTTTCTTCGTTCCTTGCTTTGGTCTCTGCATCAACCTCCGGCAACAAATAGAGGGAAAGAAATTCAAACTTGCGCTTGCCACCATCGTAGATGTCAAGATACAAGCTTATGTTGTCGTTGGCAAGTGCCTTTTGTCTGATAGTTATTGTCATGTCTCTATATATTTTCGTTGTCAATGATTTATGTGAACATACCGTCAATGAGGTTAATGGCTTCCTCCTTCTTCTTATCCACGATTTTAGCATAGATTTCCGTGGTCTGAATGTTGGAATGTCCCATCAGCTTGCTTGTGGTAAAAAGGTCTGCACTGAGCGTGAGCATCATCGTTCCGAACGTGTGCCGTGAGCAATGGAATGAGATATGCTTCTCTATTCCTGCCGCTTCCGCCCATTTGCGGAGAGCCCTGCCTATAACGGTCTGTGTGGTTGGTATATCAAAGAAAGGAATATCATTTCCTCTTGGCTTTGGCAACCACCGCTTAGCCTCTTCCGAGAGAGGTATTATAACTGGCTTCTCCGTCTTTTGCATTTCCATGTCTATGTATTCGCCTTTTCCGTCAGCGGTCTTGAAGATGTGCATCGGCGCAAGACGGTACATGTCGCTTAATCGCAATCCTGTAAAACAAGCGAAGATGAAAGCCTCCTTGACCTCTGGGCGGTAACTATCCGTAGCTATGAGGGTGCGAAGTTCCTCTATAGTAAGGTATTCTTTCTTGCCTTCCTTGGGTTGGATGCGCTCACGTGCATCAAGTTCCTTCATCGGATTGTTTCGGATAATGCCTTGGCGCACAGCGTTATTGAGAGCAGTGGAGAACATTCCGAGGTATCGGCTTGCCGTATTCTCACTGATAGGTCTTGGTTCGCCATACTTGATATGGGAATTTGGGAAGTTACGCAAGAATTTTACATAAGCACGGCAGAACTCCGCATTGACCTCTTCAAGCGCAATGAAGCCTTTGTTTGTCTCGTCAAGATACTTCTCCACGGTGTGCAGCATTTCCACACGGCAATGGAGTGTTGACTTCTTGATGCCGACACCACCTTCACAATACTTCTTTATCCAAGTAGTGAGAAGCATTGAACCTTACTTGACGGTTTCCCAGTCCTGTATACCGTGACCATGCAGGGCTTTGATGCGCTCTGCCTTGATGCGTTCTGCAACCGCCATAGTCTGCTTGTTCTGTTCCTTGCAGATAGGGTTGATTTCGGGAACGAGGTAGAGTTTGAGGTATTCATACTTTCTCACTCCCTTATAGTAGATGTCAAGATAGATGCTCTTGTTGCCATCTGCGAGCGACTTCAACCGAATTTTAATCGGCTCTTTCAGCTTTACTTGTTTCTTTGGTCTTGCCATGATGTATAAAGTGTTATTTTGTTTTTGTATTCTGCTGCCTGGAGGGTCTTTCTCCCTCTTGTTGAAAGTTCATGTCAGATATGGTTTCCAATGCTGACATTTGCTTTTCTTTCTCTTCCCTTACTTCGGAAAACTGATGTAAAGATAAGAAAATAGACCGAGAAACGAGAAACAAAACGGAAACAAGAAACAGTCTTTTATGTCTTTTTAAGAGTGAGTTCCGCAAACATCGGAAAATTCAAATTGTCGCTTAATATATTGATACTTAGTGTGTTTGCTTTCATTTTCTTTCTTGTCTTTTCAAACGCATTTCGTAGGACTAAGATATTCTTTGCATCATAGTAATCTACTTTGATGCCATCAATCTCCACCTCCTCATACTTCGATGTACGTTGCGGATAACTGGATTCATGCACCAGCTTTCCTTCATAGACCAAGTCGGACTCTTGTTCCATGTTGATGCCGTTGGCAAACAGCCATAGTTTGCGATGGCAAAGCTGGTAGTAGTTGAAATGAGTACCGGTTACTATCATAAAAGCATCCCCCCTCCATCAATTTGAATACCAGTCCCAAAATTATAACATTCAGTCGATATTTTATAAAGGCCATTATAATCTTCATCTGAAGATGTAATTGGTTTTGATTGATTTGGCTTTATTCTTATTTGTACAATCCGATTGGCCATCTTTTTTAATTGATTGCTTAATTTTCTCTTATGGCATCGTATGATAGATATCTTGTCATCATGTGAAAGAGATTCTTTTAAATTCTTCTGGCATTCCAAAAGTAATTCAAAGTTTTTATCCTCATCATTATGAGGCACATAGTACAAACATTCCTCACCAAATATATTATTGTCAATAAGTGAGAATTTTCCCACTTTCTCATACATGCATTGCCTTATATCCTCCATTAAATTGTTTTTCAGTTTCTCTCCATAGGCTCCAAATATAAGTTGATCACATATTTTCTCAAAGAAGGCTTTCTGTATGTTTAGCATATCCTTCTCTTCGCAATTTTCTGATTCATAGAAAGATTCTCTTGAGAATTCTATCAACTCTTTATCAGGACCTCGATAAATCAGATTTGAACGTTCCCCTTGATTCGTTCCTAACCTAACTACAACGACTTTTCCCTTTTCTGGATTTTTTCCATTTCTATTGCAGCGGCCAGCAGATTGTACAATACTTGAAATGGTAGCATAATCCCTATAAAGTACAGGAAAATCAATATCAACTCCCGCTTCAATAAGCTGAGTAGAAATAAGAACTACCTTATCACCTTGACGTAGTTTCCTCTTAGCAAGATAAATCTTCAGACTTCTGTCTCTTGGAGTAAAATGTGTATTAAGAAGCAACACATTTGTGTCATCCTTATTTTCTGTGATGAAATTGTATAAGTCTTTTGTATCCTGAATTGTATTCAAGATAACAAGCACCGATTTCTCCTCCTGTAAAACTTGATGCCCCAACTGTTCAACATCTATAATCGAGTTTTGTACCTCTACTGTATATCTGTTAAAAATAGGATTCTCATAATGAGAAAGTGACAACAATTTAAAGGGTTGTTCATAATCCAGAAAGAAATTCTTTGCCTCTTTATTATCATCAGGCAATCGAAGAGCTGGCTGTGTAGCTGTAGAAACTATTGCAAAACTACCAGTTAGCTTACAGAATTTATCTAAGTAAGCAACAAAAAATCCATACAATCTTGGAGGCAAAGACTGTATCTCGTCCAAGAGAAATACACAATTGGAAAAATTAGGCAATTTCATAAGCTCATGATTCTTATTTCCCAATAGTGTCTCAAATATACGTACGAAAGTTGTAATTATGAATGGATAGCCAAAAGTTTCTTCCTGAAACTCTAAAGCCACTAATTCCTGCAATAACTTTTCAGAAGGATTATCATCCAGTTCCTTCTGAATTTCATCAAAGCGAGTATTTGTAGATTTCGAGTCTATACGCTGAACGAAATATTCGTACCCTTTCAATATTTTCAACACTTCTGATTCAACTTGTTCTGTTATCGACAAGAATGGCAATCCATAAATAATTCTTTTAGCCCCCTTCGCCTTTATGATTTCGGAAGCTAAAGATAACAACATTAGTGTTTTGCCGGAACCTGTCGGAGCCGTCAACTCGAAAATTTGCTTTCCATATTTTAATCCTTTTCTAATACTATTAATGCTCTCCTGACGCATTTTAGTTCTCTCTACATTAAGTAAAGTTTGAGAATTAAGATCATCAAGATAATGTTGTAGCATACTTGGATAGATATTAGAAAAACTTTTCAAATCCTCTGCTTCCTTGTCAATCGTGGAGACCATGTCACCCGCATCGCTTTTGTCAGCTTTTATTAGTGCAGAGAAAACACTTTGTGTTTCTAAATAGAAAGGTAAAGCAACATTATAATCATTTGGCTGATTTACTATTCTTTAAAAAAATAATCTAATTCTATCTTCTTCCATTGATGATGGCATAGATGCTTCAATGCCTAATAACTCAGAAAAGACATTACCAAAAGATATATGCTCCTTATCAAGAAAGGCATAAAGATTGCTTACTTCATAGCCCGAAAGAATAGGATTGCCATCATTTGGTATCATATCAGGTAAGTCCCCATGATGTTTCGCAACAATGGTTATTAAAGATATTAAAAAATTGTTCGAATTAAATCCCTGTGGAACTAATGCCTTAAATATATCTGGATTTTTAATCAGGAATATGAGAAAAGCATACGCAGACAAATAAGCATGATGATCATATCCTTTTGGACATGATCCATTTAATTTCTGTTGAAAATTAGGATTAACCTTTCCTATATCATGAAAGAGAGAGACCAATTCTGTTGCATCAGAACTGGTAATTCTCTTTGATAGTAAAGCCACATTTTCAAGATGTACTTTTAAAAGTTTTCCTGGATGTGAATAACATTTATTTAAATCAAAACCCATTGTTCAATCTCTTTATCATGAATATATTCCCAATAATCTCCTTCTACGTTGATCACATGAGAGCATTCTGGGTATATGACATTTACATATTTTTCTGGCAAATTCCAAAAATCATTATTCTGATATGTCGGAACTTTGTCAAAACCTATTCGAAAGTCATCGTCAATTATTTTCAACTTATGCTCATTCGCTATAACGAAACCTTTGGTCTTAAAATCGCCATTACCCATCATTGTGAATTCTCCTTGACTAATGAAAGTCAATTCTGCAGGACAGTTAGCAATACCCAAATAAGGGTTGTAGACAGCATATCCTTCTAAAATCGCATTTTGAAAATCATCGAATATACTTTGAGAACGTTCACTATAAAGCCCCACACAAACCTTGTAACTAACATCACGCAGCATTTCAAATGCTTTAGGTGATTTAATAGCTGTAGGATTTATGGCCGTGTGAGACGTAAATCCACATGATGTTTTTTTTACAGGCTTTAGCAATTCAACGCCATACAACAAGTCTTCGGACAACAGAGGAAAAAGAGATTTCATCTTCTCGCGTTCAATTCCTAAAACTGCACCAATCATTCCGACTAATGCCGTTTTAGGAATAAGGTCATGAGACAATGGATTATTGTTGGTCTCTGGCTTTTTAAAATGAGCCCAATCACCATCTATCTTGAATTGAAAACCTTTCATAAGCTCATCTCTTCAAACTTCTCACCATTAAGCTCATTCTTAATCTCGTCTATCTCTGTATAGAATCTGATTTTATCGATCTTGTCATTCTTGGCAAGTTCCTTGAGTTTAGTGAAATCGAGAGCATAGTCATCCATACTACGAATTTGCTCGTCCTTCAAGCCTTCATTCGGCTCAAGTTTAATGGTTCTGTCAACTCCATAGAGTTTGTCAAAGCTCTGCTTGTAGTCTATGACTAACAGCAAAAGTGAATCTTGTCCGACTTTTGAACGAGAGAAAGAGCTTCCTGCTCCGCCTGTTCCGTACCACAAAGCTTTAAACATTTTCTGCAGATCATCTTCTTTCAGATCTGTGTTTTTTGCAACAGTTGGATTAATCCATCCGTGAATTTGGACAACGGAATAAGGAACCAATGTTGTTGTAGCAATGGCACCTTGCGCATTCTCTTCCTTAGATGTAAAGTGAGACGTATTCTGATGCATTCTCAAGTTAACACGATTCAAAGAAGGGTTAAGGGCTGCAAATTGGACTGGTCCCGTGAATTGTACATGCCCATTAGTACACTCTTTCTCGCCGACTTTCACTTTTTTGTCTAGCGTTGATATACCACCAAACAATCTTACATCGATGAATTCTTTCATTATTTCAGCGATGTCGGTCTTTTGATTGGTATTCCAATTCTCAATGATCCAAGTTAATACACCTTTAGAATCTGTTTTGCCAACTCCAGTCTTGTCTGAGACATAGATGTGCTCATGCTCGATGTCCTCAAGGTATGTACGGACAAATCTCTTGATTCGAACATCACTAACAAGGATTTTTTTCGTTTCCTCATCGTAGCGTTGTTCACCTGTAAATGGATCCCCATTGGGAATGTTGTATGATGTCTCATACAAAAACAAAATCTCTGACTTCTTCATACTTTTTTGTTGTTAAGTTTTATATCTTCAACTATCAAGTTGAGTTTGCTAACAGACTCTTTCAAGTCTTCATCATCGGAATAATCTTTTATGATTTTTTCCAAACGTTTCTGAAAATCTTTTTTCTTATCCGTTGGCTCATATTTAAAATAGCCATCCAAGAAACCGAAAGACAATTCATCCTTGTCATATTCAGATTCTGATAGATTTGCCAAGTCATCACAAACTTCAGCACACATTGCGCTCCATACGCTGTCATGCATTACAAGTTTCTGACTAATGTCAGTAACAAATCTGATGCAATCCTCTTTTGTTGACACTCTTCTTGAAAGCAATCCTACATAGTTCTTTTCAAAAGAACCAATAGCATTCTTCAGTGGCTTGGCCATTTTCCCTATTTTAACGCCAAGCTTAAAACTTGCAGAATTAGTATTTTCCATATATTTATTTTGTTTATTATTTTGTATTGACAATATGAACATCAAATCATATTTCAAGATTTTATACCAAAATGAACCTTCTCCTATACGTGTAACTGATTCCACATTAGTTACAAACGAATGGAGTAAATAGGAATCATTATAATAATTCTCTTTATATATTAAAGGAAGCACTTTGAGAATATGACTTTCATATTTCTTCGATGCGGTTATTTTAACTTTTCCCGTTGCGTCCAATTGTACATCTCCCAAGAGATTGGTCAATGATTTACATATAGAAAGAGACATATCTACCTTTATCTCGTTATTTCTTTCTGAATACACTTGATGTGCAATACTCTTATTTCTTAAGTCTACACGATTTAGAGTGCTTCGTGTTATGTTTGAGATTTCTATAAGATCTGTATCAGGCTTTGTTCCTCCATTTTTTACAAAAATAAAATCAAATGATGTAAAAGTCGAGCTACTTCCTAAAGCAGACGAAATCAAATCGTCGCTATATTCATTGGACAATATTATCGAAGACTCGTTTTTCTTTTCTATAAAGAGTTTTAAATCATCTGCCTTCAAATTCTTTCCAAATGGCAAAACAATAAGTTTATATTCAGAGCCAGAAATCATCTTACCCTTCTTAGCATAGGTAACTCCATAAAAGAGATCTTCTATATCTGATTCTGTAAAACCTCTTGTTTTGTATCTATTTTCCCACGCAAAATTTGGAAATTGTATATCATTCTTTTTATCACCAGAGCATATTGTATGCCACAAGTTCTTATTCAGGACAAGTCCTCCATTGGTTTCTGCAACATACTCCTTTAGCATTTTTTGAGTGACGAGTTCAAACGTATTGGAAAAATCATACCAACTCTTTTCATCCCCATTACCATCCTCATAAGAGAAATGCAAAAAGATTGATGCTGTATTTAACAGAAGCAATTCTTCGTCACCTTTAGCCTCACTCGATTTCTTCAGTTTCTTTTTGTTGTTTTCCTTATTTATCGTACAACAAATGTCTTTTAAATTATCTTCATTCTCAATATATTCCTTAAAGGACGAAACATTTTCTTTTTCAAAGTATCTTATAATAGCAGGAGCATATTTGAGGATTCGTTCTATCAGTGTCTTTTCTTTTGCGAATCCTGTTCTTATCTGTTGAAACCCCTTTATTTCTTCAGAAGAAATATCAGATGAAGAACAGATTTTTTCACATTTATCATTTCCAATATTAAAGGAATTTTTATTTTGAGATTCTCCTAATCTATAATATCCATCTTCTTTTGGCTTATTTATGGATCCATTTTTACTCAATGTGCCCTTGACTGAATAATAAATATCACCATATATATATCTACAAACTGAATCACTATTTGAAGTTTTGTACGTTAGATAAAACAAACTGTTCCTTTTATTTTCTGGTATAATCGATGCTCTATCAAAAATAATATTGAAGTTTTTATCTACTGGAAGACAAAGACAAAAAGGCCAACATCCTTTATTGTCTTTAGGACAAGATGCAACAGCATTTGAGAAACTCATTTTCTCTTTTGAATTTCTCAATATATTTCCGATTTTTAAGACTGTATCTAAACTCATAATTCTATATTCTTTATAAATCCAAAACCCTGTGAACATTGTTCGCCTATTCCTCCTTCATAAGCAATCTTCATCAACTCTAAAGGTGCTTTCAGACGGAAAGAGCAGAGATATCCACGCACTCTTGATTCGTAAGGAGTATTGGTTTTTATTGTTATCAACTTCGACTTGACCTTATTGTCTATCAATTCGAATGAAAACTCCTTGTCTTCCATTTCCAATGGCTGACCATGAATGCTCTCGTATCTTGCCTTTAATCCCTTCAGTATGCCTTCGGCAAACATGGGGTTGTCGGGAGACAAATACTGCGTTTTGCCATCTTCATGAAGCTTAATGCAAACAGGAGACAGAGCTACGAAAGTCATTTCTTCCGATAATTGAGGCATTGGTATAACCTCTACTCCAACAACATCAAATGCAACTTGATATTTCCTATTGCCAATGGTAAAACTTTGATGAGCAAATATTCCTTGAATAAACTCCAAGGTGCTTTTCTCAGGTATGAAACTAATGTACCAAGTAGCTCTTTCACCTGTGATATTCAGACATCCTTCTTTAGGCAAAGGGCGTACCCTCTCAAAGATGAAAGGCGAATAACAAAACAATTTAAATCTCTTGCTGCCATTTAAAAGATAACCATTTTCATGGAGCCATGATGCGTACTGCGTATCAGCTTGTGCTAATATGCGATATATTACAGCAGACTGCTCATATTGATAATTGAAGGGCAGTAGGTTGCCGTGTTCCCTATTTATATTTAAGGTGATTTTGAACTTCATATAAAAGATATTGTTTGGTATACAAAGTTATATAAAAACTTGCATATTTGTTTGTTCCTTTAATGTTTATTTATTGCCTTGTATTTTTATCCTTATCCTTGCATCCATTCTCTTCTCCCGTCCCACCGTTTCAGGAAAGGCATATTCGCCCCAGCCTTCTTCCATCTTATTCTTCTTGATGTTCTCGTCGTACCACCAGTCGTAGTGTTCGCGCGAAATCATTCGGAGATCCCAGGCTTCGTGCACTTGGGCGGCAATGGAGACACCATACAATTCCTTCAGGTCTGTCATCTCCCCGAGCGTAAGCTCGTCGCGATGCTCGCCGCCCATCTCTTCTATGAATGCGGACTTGGGGAAAAGGAAGAAGCTGGCGAACTTGTTGCAGCGCTTTTCCACAGACAGGTCTGGAGAGGGCGGGAAGGAGAGCAACAGGTGGGCGAGCTCGTGTGCGGCGGTGAAGCGCAGGCGGTCTACGGTCGTCTTGTCTTCACGAAGATCGAGGACAATAAGCGGCAGACGACGGTCTGCCCATGTGCTGAGGCCGTAGACACCGGCAGGAAGTTCATCCTCCATGATTCTTATTCCCTTGCGCTCCAGCAGGCGGAGCACACTGGCGATGGGGCCGTCGCCGCAATGCCAGAGCCGGCGCAGGAGGTCGGCAGCCTGTATGGCATCCTCAAGTGAGGAAACCTGAAAGTCTTCAATCGGATTCCGGAATTCTCCGGAGATGCCGACAGCACGTTCTTTGGCGAGCAGCCGTTCTGTCCAGTAAGCCAGTCTCGCCTCTATTGCCGTGAGCACATCCTCTTGCAGCTTGCCTCCCGATGTGGTGCGGAGCATGGGCATGTCGATGAGTATGTTGGTGCCGAGAAAATAATCCTCGCTGATGTCAAGGGCTTTGGCAAGCGCCGAAATCACGTTGGCATGTGGGCGCATGATGCCTCGCTCATATCTCGAAAGGCTTTGCTTGGTTACGACAAAGTCGGCAAGTTCTATGAGCTTATCCATGCTTAGTCTTCGCATGCGTCTTGCTTCCCGTAGTCTGATAGATAATGAATCGTTAGGCATAGTTTCTTTATTTTGTTTACAAAAGTAGTAAAAATATCCAAAGTTGTAAACAACTATACTGAAAATAACCTTTTTTTACATTTTCAATCAACGGAGAGCATCTCTGTCAATACTAATAAATCATAAAAAATAATGGTGGTGGGGGAGGAGGTGGATGAAAAAAATGATTTTTTCATATCTTTGCAAATCGTTTTCAGACTCGATGGTACGATTGACATAAATGGCACATTCGGGTGAATCAGTGTTATTCAGGAAATATAAAAATCTGCAACAAGTATTAGCGAAATTGTCTGCGACAGGTATTAGCGAAATTGTCTGCGACAAGTATTGGGAAATATTGATCTACACAAGTATTAGTAAATTATGAAGATTGGAAGTTATCTGTTTTCTTTTGCCAAGGCAAGAGGAAACATTGCGGCTGTTGCTTTGGCCGCAGTGCTGATGGCTGCAAACGCTACTGTGGCCTCGGCGCAAAATAAAGCGACGGAAAACAACGGAACAGAAAAAAAGGTTATAGGTGGGGTTGACGACCTTTCTGGCGTTGATCCTTCGGCAACTTATTGCACTAATGGAACAAATGAAACCGACGGAAATAAGATTGTGTGTCTGTATAACGTCGGTGCCAAAAAATTTCTGAGTATTGGCAGCAAGTGGGGCACCCATGCCTCGCTAAATGTTTCACCATATTCCATTTATATGATATGGAATGGCGGTTCACAAACGTATTTCCTGCAAAACAAAGTGGAAGGTTCTGGAACTGGCCCATATATGGGAATCTTCAAGGATAAAGATGGGGTAAATGGGGTATTTATGGATAGAAAGGAAAATTGCGCTATCAGATTTGAAAAAGCCAAGGGCTATTCAGAAACGAACAAGGTGTATCTCGTCAAAATCAACACACTCCCTCCAATTAACCAATTAGGTTATCTCACTGCTTATCCCAACGACGAGGATAAGCTCTGCGATTATAAGACAAACTTAGCCAAAGAGGGCACCCAAGAATACGAAAACCAGAAATGGAAGATTATTACAAAGAGTGAGTATTACAAACTTTTCAACACCGCCCCCGCAAACATGAAATCGGTTGTCGATGCCTCTTTCCTTATCACATGTCCTGATTTCAGAATACATGATGCCGGTGCTGCAAAATGGATAATCAAAAGTGAAGACCAATCTGCTAACGTGAACAGCCACGTACGTTTCGGAGATGAAACGATGTATAAGACGTATGACAAAGTTAGCAACACAAAAGATGGGGGTTTTACAGGTAGGACTGAGGCTCATCAACAAAAATACGGCCAGTATTTCTATTGCTACACCAAAGGCCTGCGCGGCTTCAATTTCTACCAGGACGTGAAGGTACACAAGGGAGGATGGTTCCTGCTGCGATGCAACGGATTCAGCACTGCGAACAGCTCGGAGAACATCACTACGAACGGCAAACCGCTTGCAAACCTATTCATTACAGTGCTCGATGCCAAAGGCAATCCGATTAATGATAAATACTCAACAGCTGCTTTCAACGGCGTTAGTCAGGCTGATGCCGAGGCGCTTGGCAAGACATACGATGGAGCCGGTATCGGACATGCCTTCTTCGAGGGAGAGTATGAGAACCAGGTGCAGATATGTCTTGACAAAGCCCCGAATGGGAATGAAATATCAAACGATAACCCCGTTACGCTCCGCATAGGCTTCTACGTAGACTCTACAGACAAGTCGGAGGTAGCCGACAACGAGCTGACTGCCGTAGACAACTTCAAACTGCTTTATGCCGGACCGCGACGCAACCCGGAGCTGATTCTTGATGAGGAGTCTACCGACCTGCGCTATCTGACCCTGGCGACAGACGAATACAAGAACAGCGTGCTGCATCTGAACCGCAAGCTGAACGACAATATGTGGAACTCGCTCATACTGCCCGTAGACCTGACATGGGGACAGATGAAGCGCACGTTCGGAGATGCCGTAAAGGTGGCAAAGCTTGAGGCACTGACGGAGAACAGCGTGCAGTTCGTGACTGTGGAGCCAGACAGCGACGAGCAAGTGATGGTAACAGCATTCGAGCCATATATCGTCTTCCCGCCATACACACAGGTGAAGTCGGCAGAATACACCGTAGAACACTTCTACAAATCAGAGGGCGAGGACAACAGCAGCTGGCTGGGAACCAACTACGAGTCATCTTCCGACGATAACAACCGACTGACGAAGACCGTTCCTGCCGACCACTACGACATCACGATGGTGTCGCTCGACAGGAAGAAGCTGATGCAGCATGTAAACACCGCCAATTGGGAGTCAACAATAACCTTCCCTGCTACCGGCGGCAACCATGGCACGATGGTCTGCAAAGGCACTATGGCGAAGACATACGACAAGGACGAAAACGGCAAGAACAAGATTCTCTCGGGCAGAGACGACCTCAACGGCGACTACTTCATGTATAAGGGAAAGCTGATACAGGTGCCGAGCGGCAATAAAGAAAACGGCGGCGAGCGGTATTCATACGGACTGAAGGCGTTCCGCTGCTGGTTTGAGCTGACGGACAATGCGTCTGCTGGAGGCACGGCAGTACCCGTTTCGCTGCTTATCGACGGAGTGGAAGACAGCACCACGGGCATCGCCGACATACACGGCAGCACCGGCTGCACATCCTACAAGCGCGGCATAGACGGCGTGTTCAATATGAACGGACAGATGGTGCGCCGTGGCAGCAGTCTGGTGGGATTGCCCAAGGGCCTCTATGTGGTGGACGGAAAGAAGATGATAATCAGATAACCCAAAAACAACAGTGACGCAAAATGAAAAAGAAATATATAAGTCCAAAGATAGATGTGATGTGTGTTGAGGCTCTCTGCAGCAGTTTCCAGGTGGCGAGCGTGTATAAAGGAAATCTCAAGAGTGAATGTATAAGTGGCTTTAAGGTGGTAGACGAACAGGTGACCAAGACTGATGGCACGTACAAGAATTTGTGGGGAGAATCCAACAGCGACAAGTGGGGCGACGATTGACGCCAGTGGATAGACATAAGTGACGGTAATATAATAACTTGGTATGATTTGAGTGAGAAATCAAAAATATGAGGCTCAAATCATGCCAAGTTTTTTTTCACCGTCACCAAGCCCCGGAGCGGTCATCAGTTCTGTGGCTTTTGCTATACGTTTCTTTACCACAAAACGGTGTAATAAGCAAATTTAAACCCACCAATTTTTCGTAAAG
>UMGH01035461.1_pt1 | contig 18647 bp, 15 predicted proteins | sample 1965231 | NCBI WGS metagenome assembly UMGH01 (sample SAMEA4836068, study PRJEB28245) | human gut metagenome | biome: gut microbiome; material: fecal sample | place: Denmark | collected 2008 | reverse complement strand
CCGCTGCCAAATCCATGGGAACCGAATATGTAGCATCAACTATCGTTGATACGATCGTCTGCATGGATGGTACTGAAGTGATCGGTGCTTATCTGGCAGAAACCTTAAGCCAGAACGGTATCACTTCCATGAACCAGCACAAGTCCATCTACGTTGTTACACCTGAGGTTCACAGCTCCGGTCAGTTGATCTTCCGTGACAACCTCCAGCCAATGATCGAAGGCAAGCATGTGCTTCTTCTGATCGCATCTGCTACAACCGGTAAAACGATCAAAAAGAGTCTGGAGTGTATCAAATACTACGGTGGTTCTATCGCAGGTATCTCTGCTATCTTCTCTGTTGCGACAGAGGTTGACGGCTATCCGGTACATGCACTGTTTACCGAAAAGGATCTCCCTGATTACAAGACTTATCCTCATGATCAGTGTCCAATGTGTCAGGCCGGAAACCGCATTGAAGCTATTGTAAACAGCTATGGTTATTCTGAATTATAATTTATAGTATCCAAAATAGAAGCCTGGGAGAAATTTCTCCCAGGCTTCTATTATTATCATTATCTTTATTACTCCTCCAAATATTTTTTTACCTCACCAATAACCAGCTTCGCTGTCTGAAACTGTTCTTCCGCTTTTTCTCGCGACGCAATATAGAAATCATCATAATCACTTTTTTCACGTACTCTTTGTAGCGTTCCAAGCTTTCTTCCTATTTCACGCGGAAATATTTCTTTAGCCACATATTCTTTATTAAAGTATCCCATAACATCTTTATGACGCTTAAAATCAACTGTACTCAACGCCAATATAGCTTTTACTGCATAAAATGCAGCATAGTAAGACCGATTAATCGAATCCTTATACAAACCTTCTTTTAAACAATGTGCTGCTACTTTCAAACTATCTTCAGCTTCAGCAATTCGATAATTACTTAAATTCTTTTGTCTCTCATCCAATTACTATCCCCTCCTTCTCTACATTATCAAAAAACGGCAATGCCCCCAACCAATATTTATAATGTTCCTCATTTTCCAGAACAGGATTAATCACAATGCCTGATTCCAATTCTAATTCAAAAGCAAGATCAAAAATTTTGTTCTCGACTTGTTCTATTTCTTCTTTTGAAAAGGGGGTTAATATCATAACATCAATATCTGAATTTTCCTTATAATCACCACGAGCATAAGAACCATAGACAATAATTTTAGAGAAATTATTTTCCAATATTTTTTTAGTACCCTGTGCAAAGGTCATTAAAACTTCCTGTCTTGTCATAAAATTTTCCTCCTGTTCCTGATTATTTTTATTCATATATTATGTAGTTATAATAACATTTTTTATTTATTAATGCCATTTAAATCTATTATAATCCCAAAATTCCTCAAATATCACTGAAAAATTATTTCATCTTATTATTCATGCTTTGGACAGCTTTCATTCGTCCATTTCTTCGGATTCGTGTCATCCGGTATCAACCCGGTCAGAAAATATCCGTGATAATTTTGCATTATTTGATTTCGCACTGACCTGGTAACGCCCACAAAAAAGAGGAACCCTTCATATCTTGTTCCACAAAAGTCAAATAAAAAACTAACGATTGTGTGTTCAAAACATAAAAGATTCCTATTTTTATTCTTTAAACTTTCTGTCAATCACCGGCACTATACTTGCAACTTACTATTAACTATGGTAATGAGAACGCTTATAATGCACGATGAGCCCTGCTGCCGCAAGGATCAATATTACTACAATCACCCACACCTGCGGAGTTACATCCTTAATGTTATAGCAGCGGACATTGATCCACATCTGATTGATCCGTTTGCTGGCATCTGCATCAAAGTACTGCATGATCGCACTTCGCTCGATCGCCGCTTCGTCCGGATACTGGGCATAGAGCTGACGTCTTGTCTGCTCCTCCGGAGCTGTTATGATGTAATCAGGATCCGAATTATCACCACTGAAGAAATAACCAAGCGGATATTCTGTTGTATCTTCTTCTCCATCTTCCGCACCATAATTCCAGTTCAGATAATCAAATACTGTATTATCATCTTCGCCTCCTGCAATAACAGAAGTATATCCGATGTAGTACATATTTCTGACTGCATTGTCCGGTCTTGAAAGAAAGTTCACAAAGCTTTCTGCTACCTGTTGTTTTCTGGCATCTTCATCGATACCATCCTTTAACATCACCCAGCCATCAAACCAGAGATTAGTAGATTCCTTCGGCACGGCGAAATCAAGATAAAGATCATCTTCTTCTGCCTGATCCATCGCATAAACCGCATCACCGGACCACTGATAATTTGCAAGTACCTTGCCGGATACCATATCTGCCTTACCACTGTCTGTCTCAAAGGAATATACATTGTCCTTCATATCCTGAAGCAGATCCTGTACTTCCTGTATCGTTTCCGGGCTGACATCATTCATTACCCGAAGCAGATCATCATGATAAGTATCTGCATTTGTGAATTCCTCTGATGTCAGTTCGTCCTGCTTTAAAATACCAAGTGCCGCAAAATAAGAATCACGCACATTATCCTTGATCGTAACCTGACGTGCAAACTTCGGATTATCCAAGATATTCCATGTACCTGCTTCTTCCTCCGTTATCTCCTCCGGATTATATAAGATACCGGTTACACCCCACATATATCCGGCTGCATATTTGCTCCAGCTCTCACCATTGATCTCATTTTCATCAAAGGTCTGTCTGATATATGGAGATACTCCCTTTGCATAATAATTTTCCTCTATACTCGTGTCATAAAACGAATCCGAAAACGGAACTACTTTTTCTTCTGCCATCAGCTTCATGATCATGTAGTCGGATGGACAAACCAGATCGTATTTATCACCAAGAGTAAGCATGTTATAAAGGTCTTCATTTGTTCCAAAACAGGAATATTCCACCTTTACCTTCTGACCATATGTCTCATAGTACCAGTTCTCAAAATCCGTCACCATGGAATTCTCACCGAAGATCTCGGTTCCATCTTCCAGGTCGATTACTTCGTCCTCATCCCATTCTCCAAGGTCGATATATTCTTCCCAGTTGGATACTCGAAGCACGATCGTATCATCCGACTTCTGTACATCGGCAGCATCTGTCTTTGCTGCATCACTTCCTGTATTATCTGATATGGCAGATGCTTCTGTCTGATCCTGCACATTATTATCTGCCTCCGCATGTACCAGATAAGCCGCAGGTGTAAGCATCATAAGTCCGGCACAGAAGCCGGCAAATCCTTTGAATAACTTCTTCTTATTCATATCTGCCACCTGCCTTTCCGGCTCTCGCCTTTGCCTTTGATGTCATATTCATACCAACAACGATCAGTATAACGATCACGAAGATCACTGTTGATAACGCCCATAAAGCAGTCTTGATCTCTGTCTGAGATCCTTTCGTCGCATTTACGACATAAGTACTGATCGTATCAAAGGTCGCAGGCTTCGTATAGCTTGCAATGAAATAATCGTCTAATGACAGGGTAATTGCCAGTGCAAATCCTGAAATCACCCCCGGCAGGATCTGTGGAAGGACTACTTTTACCAGTGCGGTAAATGGTGATGCACCCAGATCCATAGCTGCCTCATACAGGCTTCCATCCATCTGCTTTAGCTTCGGTACAACTGACAGATAGACAAACGGGGCAGACAGCACAACATGTCCAACGACCAGCGGCACATAGGATTCCTTACTGACACCAAATACTACGATCAGCAGGATACAGATTGAAAAACCGGTTACAACATCTGCATTTACAACCGGAACCTGATTCATCGCAGATACGATCCCCGATGCAAGTTTCTTGGAATAAAATGCACCGATCGCACCCAATGTTCCAAGCAGAGTGGCAATCAATGCAGATCCAACCGCAAGAAGAACCGTACCCCAGATCATATCTGCAAGCTCAGGCTTTGTAAATAACGTAATATAATTCTGAACGGAAAATCCGTGTATTGTTCCGATATTTGCCGAATCCGTAAAACTATAAACTGCAAGGATCAGAATCGGCAGATAGAGGATCACCAACATCAATATAATAAAAACAACCCGAAATCCTTTTTTCATTATAACAATGCACCTCCTCTGTTGTTGTCTTCTCCCTCATATTTATTTGTAAAGAGAGTAAAGATTAATATGATCAACAGAAGCACCAGTGCGATCATGGATCCATTGTGCCAATCGTATGCAGCAAAATAGCTGCCTATCAGGCTACCCATAACATAAGTGCTGTTATACAACATATCCAATACAACATAGTTCGTCATAGACGGAAGGAATACCATCACGATACCACTGATGATACCCGGAACAGATAACGGAAGCGTCACCTTTAAAAATGTCTGAACAGAGCTCGCACCCAGATCATTTGCTGCTTCTAACAGACTGTTATCTAACTTCATCAATGTTGTATAGATCGGCAGGATCATAAATGGAAGAAAATCATATACCATACCGATCACGGAATTCAAAAACGGATAATATGCCAGATTATGCTCGATCAACGTCAAGACTTCTTTTAAAGCAGTCAGTCTTAACGTAAAATTGATCCACATCGGAAGAACGAAGATCATAACAATGATCGACTTTTTCTTCCATTCACTTCTGGCAAGTATATAGGCGATCGGATACGCCAGCAACAAAGCTGCTGCCGTCGATACACAGGCGATCGCAAAGCTGTATGCAAGGGTTCCGATCGTGTTCGGACTGGTGAAGAATCCTGTCAGGTTCTCCAGTGAGAACTGCCCCTCTCCATTTGTAAATGCATAATATATAATGACTATAAGCGGTGCAACCACAAAGCATATCAGGAACAATGCATATGGCACACACAGTTGTTTTCTGGAAAAACGTAATGTACTCATCTCTGTCTCCTTTTGCTTTCGGTTATTTCTTAAGTTCAAAGTGGATCTTATCCTTTGGAATCACAAGGCTGACAAAGTCATCCATATTCCAGAGATATTCATCGTGAACAATGAAGTCTTCCTCATTCTCCGTACGGACTACATAGCTGTAGTGGTCGCCTTTATAGATCAGGTTAATAATATGACCGGATATGATACCTTCCTCCTGATCATCACTCATCGTAATATCATCCGGTTTGATCGTTAAGATCACCTTGAGCCGCTCATGATCGATGACATCTCCGGACGCATCCATTAATACACCATCCTCATAATGAGACGACGGAACGATCTTACTCAGATCACACTCAAGCTCTCCATCTAAGAATTCCAGCTTATAATATTTGTCAACGCCTGTCTCGATGCGGTTCAATGCTTTCTCCGCAGGCATAACATGAATACCATCCGGCTCAACGTTAAGTCCAACCATGTCGCCTACCTTTGCAGACTTTGTGGACTGTATCACGATCTCATTTTTACCGGACTGTACTGTGATCTCATAATGAACACCCTTGAATACCACAGAGATAACCGTTCCTTTTACTGCTCCCTGCTCCGGCGGCACGATCAGGATATCCTCCGGACGCACTACGACATCCACCTGTGTTCCATGTTCTACATCATCCAGACATTCAAATTCCGCACCACAAAAACGGACCTTTAATTTGCCTGTCATGATACCATTAAAAATGTTGCTTTCTCCGATAAAGTCCGCAACGAATGCATTCTTCGGCTCATTGTAAATATCCTCCGGCGTACCGATCTGCTGGATACGTCCTTCTGACATTACAACGATCTTATCTGACATTGTAAGCGCTTCTTCCTGATCGTGGGTTACATAGATAAAGGTAATTCCAAGTCTTTCATGCATTCCCTTTAATTCAAGCTGCATCTCTTTTCTCATTTTCAGATCCAGCGCACCGAGCGGCTCATCAAGCAACAGAATCTCCGGCTCATTTACCAGTGAACGTGCGATCGCGATTCTCTGCTGCTGTCCACCGGACAATGTCTGAACGCGTCTATCTTCAAACCCTTCGAGATCTACCATCTCAAGGGCTTTTTTTACTTTCTTTTCAATCTCAGCCTTTGGAAGCTTTTTCAGCTTCAGGCCAAATGCAATATTGTCATAAATATTTAAATGTGGAAACAATGCGTATCTCTGAAATACCGTATTGATCGGGCGCTTATTTGGCGGCAACTTACTGATGTCCTTACCATTTAATAAAATCTCCCCCTCTGTCGGCATCTCAAAACCGGCTATCATTCGAAGTGTGGTCGTCTTACCACAACCGGACGGCCCTAAAAAGGTTACAAACTCTCCACGCTGCACCTCCAGATTAAAGTCATCCACAGCCGTAAAGTTATCATCAAAATTTTTTGTGATATGCTTTAACTCAATAATGTTTTCCAATTATTTATACACTCTCCTTTTCAAGTTATTTGTAATTTTTATCATTAGACAAAAATCAACTAATTCTAACATATCCGGGAGAAAATTAATATATATTTCATGTTATTTTTCTTAGGTTTTGTGTAAATTTTACATACGAAGTTTTATCGTCTGAGAACTGATACATACAGCCTGACCAGATCTGTCTTATCTCCGAATTGCAGATGAACCGAACCGTAATCCGTCTCCTGAAGCCGGACATTTTTATTCGCTGTCAGATTATTCAAATGTACACTGGAATTCAGCCGTCCGTACCAACCATCCGGCGTCTGTATAAGCCCTGTGATCGGAAGTTCAACCAACAATTTCTCTAATAATGCGTCCTTCCCTGATGGCTGCTCGGACATGCCTGTATCTGACATATTTTTCATTTCTGCCAGATCCATCTTCTGCTGCATCATACTCTCCGATGTTTGCAAAGAAATATCAGCATCAACACTCACTGTCTCATCAATATTCAGATCATTATAGAACGTATGGATCCGGTCAACTGCTTCTATATTGTCCGTATGAAAGATCAGATAACTCTGACCGGTATTAGAATCAACAAGAAAGGTGATCCTCCAGGGCTCACTTTCCCCGTTACTTTGAAATGTTGTTATAGAATCATTCTGTCCGGTGATTGTCAGTTCACCGGAGGTTAAGCCAAAATATTCAGCCGTATTTAACAGGAGATTTTTTATTGCTGTCGGCGCCAGATGAGAATGAGACACCTGATACACACCCCATGCACTCACATCCGTATCGATCTGCCTCTGTGCATCTGCCTCCTGCACTTCGGCAAATACTTCTTCAATGTCCATTTTCTCATTTATAAAAAACTGCAATGCTGCTGCGATCCAGACAAGCAGCACCATGTAAATCTTCGCCGATCTTTTCATATACACATCCACCACCCTTTTTCTATATTCTGGACAATATCATATATTTTTATGCTCAGCAAAATATTTTTACCTTACAGGTCATTCTTTTCTTATAAAAGAAAATGCTGTCAGACATATAAATGCCTGACAGCTCATCGACTACAAAAATCTCCAGCTCTCTATTTTATCTTCATCTTCTTTGTAATTCCCTTTTTTAACAGGAACTTCTTATATGCCGTCTTCTTTCCTTTTGGAACCTTGATCGTAGCCTTTGCCTGAATCTTTGTAAATGCCTTCGATCCTACTGAAGATGCTTTTAACTTTGTTGACTTGATCGTAACGGTCTTCAGGCTCTTACAGCCGGAAAATGCATAACTGCCAATCTTTGTTACGTTTGCGCCGATCGTAACCTTTTTTAACTTCGTTCTATTTACACAGGCACGAGATGCGATCGCTGTTACCTGATAGATCTTCTTGCCAAGCTTTACGGTCTTAGGAATCGAAAGTGTCGTAACTGAATTCGTGGTTACTCCACCAAAGGCAACCGTCTTTGAAGAAGTGATCTTATAGATCATCTTATTTTTGATCACGACATCACCTTTCCGGTATCCTGTCTTTACTGTATTATCAAATGATAAAGTATTATCCTTCTTGAAAGTTTTCACGCGTTTGGACTTTGTCTGTACCTTGGATAACTGGTATGGATTGATCTCTACAAATACAGGAGAACCATTATTTGTGACATACCATACAACCATACCGGATTTTGTAACAACCGGTTCACACATGGCAAGTGCAAGTGGTGATGAGCAGATTGCTGATGCTTTATTTCCGGCTTCGTCTAACAGCACCATCTTTGTCGTATATGTATTTTTCTTTGTATTCTTTTCTTCCCATAACAGAAGGAACTGGGAACCACTGATCTTCACAAGCTTTGGATTCATAACTGTGATCTTATCCTTGGCTGTATAGTTTGTGATCCATGTAGCATCATTTTGTAATTTTGTCTTGGAACCTACATTGATGTAGACATTCTTTACTGACGTCTTTTCACTCTTAATACCGGTTCCCGTCAGAATATAATTATTATCTCCAAGCTCCAGGTCATTCAGCGTATAACCAGTATAATTGTTTCCTCCATATCCCGGTATAGAAATAACGGTTCCATACATAGATGGTTCGCCAACCTTTTTACTTACCTTCGTTGCTGTAAGTGCTATTCCTCTCGGATATGCATCACCCAGATCTGCACGGTAAATATAGGTTCCATCCGTAGCGATCTGCTGTGCAAAGGAATGGCTGACATAACCTTCTGACAGATTCATTACACCATAATACGAATCTACCAGCTTCATGCTGTTCTCATTTACTACAAAGGTGCAGTTTGCCTGATGATGATATCCGTCGTCACTGGCAAACATCGTATGACAGGTATGTATATATAATTTACCAGCCGTCTCCGTCATCGAAAGTCCGCCTGCATTAAACGGAGTATAGGTATTGGCTCCCTTAATCTTACAATTGCCAAGCCTTTTCCAGTTCTTATCATATTTAACGACACGGATTACTTCCTTCTTCTTGCTCTCCTTTGGATTTGACTGGCCAAATACAAGATAGTTGTATTTCTCACCGCTATAATATCCACCAAATAGCGGGAGTTCGCATTTAATCTTTTTCTGGCTCTTTAACCGATAGGATGAATCATAAACTTCACGAATAACAGAGCCACGGATGTACTCTATACGTTCAAAGGTTCCATCCGCTCTGGCATTCAGATAGGCCGTCTGGACATTTCCATATGTATATCCTGAATTGATACTCTGGTGCATCGTAGCTGATACTGCTCCTACCGCCCCCGTCGATTTATATGCATTTCCGCTCTTTGACAATGTCGAGTCTGTTACTTTGACCGTGATCGTCTTCTTCACATTGATCAGCGATGCACTGATCGTGATCTTAGCAGTTCCTTTTTTCCATGCATTCAGATTTCCTTTCTGATCTACACTTACAACCTTTGGATCCGAACTCTTATAAGTGTAATCCAGAGAAAATCCTCCATTTGTACTGCAGACCACAGTACCTGATGCTCCAACCTTCATATTTGCAGGTGCATTTACATTAAAGCTAGTCGGATATGTCCAGTCAAAGGTTTCGAGATAATAATTACTATCCTTTTTTTCTATCACAACACAGTTGTTATTCTTATCCATAAAAAACGTGTATACAGGATATGTAGTCTGCATACGGATCTTTTCTTTGTTCGTTGCAATATCATATTCTGTCAGTACTTTTTTATCTGTTTTTGCAATCAAAGAGGTTCCGGCACTATTTAATACACATCTTGGTCCGATACTGGAAAGATCAAAATTTTCATCATCGCCATAGTCAGAATCAGCTGTATAAAATGCCATCTTTAAAGCATTTTTATTTGCAATATTGATTGGTGATACTGATACGCTACTGTCGATCAGGCTGATACTGGTCGAACTCTCTGTGACATCATTGATATCATATTGATTGGAATCCACCAGTGCACAGATCTCTCCATTAAATGTAGATAATGTAGCAAGATATCGTCCATTCAGCATCCGTACCGGTGTCTTATGCGTAAACCAGCCAAACTGATACAGATACATCATGTTCGCACCCTTGATCGTGATGGAATTATCACGGTTCACTTTTCCTGCTTTCAGGCTCGCCATGCTGTGATCGAAGCCCCAGTATCTCCAGTTCTCTTGCCCCAGATAGTAAAAGTTTCCATTCGTCTGATCGAAGCCCAGGAATTCATATATATCCTCTGCTCCGCCTTTCTGGCTCAACAGCTTACCATCCGGACTGAACAAATATAATTCATCCTCGTGTGTTGCTATATAATATCTGCCCGCTCCATCTACACCGAGCGCTGATATAAGATTTGCCCAATATCCATTTACATTAAATGTATCAAAATTCTGCTGTTTTTCTGCTCCTGTCTTAAAATTATAACTGTCAATCTCTACCTGACAGGCATAGCTGTATGAATCCGATGAAGCATCTGTATTTCTCTTATAATCTGTGGTCGCAAAATAAACGGCATCTTCATTCATATATGCATCTTCTATATAATATCTGCTGGTATATACTGTTGTATATGTTTCATTTGTCATATCATAAAAGACGATCTCATACTGCTTTGAATTGTCGTATACTTCTTCCCCTACCGTATGCAAAAAAAACATACCATTCTTTTCTGGTACATACACCATGTCATTATACGAAGATGTCTCCCCGATCTTGTCCGCATCCAGCTTCACTGCAGCTGACGCGGCTAACTCTGCTGTATCAGGTTCCGTCTGCTGTATCTCGTTGACAGGCGTCTGTGTTGTTGTCCCGGTCTCCTCACTCGCCTGTACGCCGACCGGTGCCACGAGCAGCCCAAGACCAATCACAACCCCTGCAAGAGCAGTTGTAATTCTGTTCCATTTTCTCATACTCACATACTCCCTTTCATTTTTAACTTATACATAGTATACATTTTATCACGGCTTCCATACTTTACACAATCATAAATATAGAAGAACCACAGACAAAAATCAGGCAGCTCCAAGCTGTATAAATATATCCATTCTTCCGGATGTATATCCATACGAAATACCTGTAACTGCCTGTTTTTTATATTATTAATTATTCTCCGTCAGAACATACTTCTCCTGATAGTCTATCATCTCTTTATAGATTCTCTCACAGTTATTATGATCTCTGTAATAGAAGAAGTCATCGGCACGTTTTACATACTCCGGCTTCATCTTACAGTCGTTCTGCATATACTCGATCAATGTATGGATCAGCTCATCATTATCATGGCAAATTTCCCCAAATGCCATCGTATCATAATGGAAAGTTCCTTCCTCATAATGCTGTGGAATATCTTTATGATGCAGATATACCAACGGCTTTCTCATATAAGCAAAATCGAACTGGATTCCTGAGAAGTCCGTTACCATCAGACTGGACTCACAGAACATATCCTCATAACTCATATCACCAACTGCCGGAACAATATCCACAAAATCATTCTTGTCAAAGTCATCTACCTGTGAGCTTACGATTGGATGCAGAACATACTTGATGCGGTATCCATATTTCTCGGCAGCATCGATCAGACGCTTATCATTGATGAGTGCATTAAACACCTTGAAATATTCTGATTCCTTGAACAGTGGATTGTAATCCCGCTGTTCGCTCTCACTGGTACGAACCGGCATCGCTGCCTGCATTCTCCAGGTCGGGCTGATCATGATCTGCTTCTTTGCACGATCCTTCAATCCATCATATCGTGGCACTCCCGTCAGCTTCAATGCATCATAGCCAACGTAATCGTATACCGGTCGTGACAGATTTTCGATCTCATACTTCGATGCACAGAAATATAATCTGGTATTATCACGAAGTCTGTTCTGTGCGATCGCGATCTTCTGAACTGACATACCATGCTGAACACAGCAGACATGGAAATGCGTCAAATCTCTGATGTAGGATGAATTTGTAAGTGTATATCCGTTAAATGCGTATACTGTTGAGTTCGATATAACCATCATATCCGCATACAGGAATATAAGTCTGTGCTTTAAAGAGTCACGAACCAGTGGCTTGTATCCCTCTTTTTTCAAACGCTTATAATCCGTACTCTTTTTATCGACCAGATAATAATGCTTGATCTTCTTATTCTGCGCACTTGCATATTTGTACAGATATTCGGAAGAATCTCCACCCTTATAGATTTTATCAATATACATCCAGATCGGCTTTCCGGTCATAAATGGTCTGCAGATAAAATACAGGACTCTAAGTAATGCATATTTTCTGGTGTAGTTATTCTTCAACAGCATATCTTTTAACAGCTTCAGTTCTTTAATAAACTTCTGCCGTTTATTGACCTTACGGATGATGATACCCTTTCGTTCCGCTGTCATCATGTATTCTCTGTTATCCCCGAATACCCAATGGCTGCTTCCAAAGGCATTGCAGACACGGCTGAAATGCGATGGATAGCGAATATTGATCGGCTCTAACTGGTTTCCGATCGCTGCTTCACAGAATAACTCAGACTCTGATTTATCCTTGACAGGAATAGACAGATGGAATGAATGTCTCTTACAGATTGCCGCACCAAATGCCTTTGTCAAACCATATCTTTCATTGTACTGAATCTTATATTTCTTATTGTTATAACGGAAATACACTTCATCCACCATCGAATACAAGATTGGATGAACCGTACCGTCAATTTCCAACATGCCGTCTCTGTAATTTATAAACAATATATTTGTGGAAAGACTCATCAAAGAATTAAATAATGTATCTCCGATTCCATAGTAAATCTTTCCGGCAAGGAAGAAGCGTTCAAACTTATAATCTTTTCCGTTTCGAAGGATTCCGTATACCCATTTCATCGTATCACCGGTGATACAATCTACAACCTTATTCCGGTTCAGCATGATATTTTCTTCGATCAGACGAAGCGCCTGTCCGATCAGTTCCAGATATTCTTCACCATGGCCTTCTTCGATCACATGCTTGTTCTTGTTATCCATATTTCCATTAAATCTCGCCATAACGGAATACATGAAATTATACTGGATAAATACCGGAATACTTCCGTATGTCACCTTCATTTCCTGTAAAAACGGCATCCAAAAATCAGTAACTGATTCAAAATACCACTCTCTCATATACAGTCCGCGATAGAATATATTATCGTGTTCTTCATACTCATACGCTGTTAATGTCGCATATGGCAGAAAACATGTCTTCATCGTCTTCGCCATCAATCGAAGCATAAAATCCCGTTCTGCCTCCAGTCCAAGAGCCGGATCAACCGACTGCTTTTTGAATGCTTCTGCACGGATGATCACGCCACCAAATCCAAATGGAAAACAGTCATACTTACTTTTCAGATCAATAATGTAAAAGGATTTGATATCCTCTCCATCCGTAACCTTTTTATAATTACGAAACGCTCCAAATGTCTCATCATGAAACGCCTTTGTTATCATATATGTGTCCATGTCATAGCAGTGAACATTTCCTTTTACAAATACTTCTGCCAGATTCGACGAGATATCATCACCTGCATGTATGATCATAATATAATCACCGGAAGCCTTCTCTGCCATCTTCTGGTGTGCGTCCTGCTCGGATACATACGTTTCTTTATTTACTTTACTTGTAAATGCATGATTGCCGATTCTGGTAATAACATTTTCATACCATGAACGATCGTCCTGTACACGATCTGTATTTAAAATAACCTCCACCTCATAGGAAGCTGTTACCGAGTCTTTTTTACCATTATTATATTTCTTATCAACATGCTTTCCTGCGACTGTAACCTGATTGTCATGCTCCAGACTATAGGATGCCATTTTCTCAAGTGCTTCCACTGTTGTCTGATTTAATTTCTTATCATCCGACAAATAGCAAATAATCGATAATTTCATTTTCATTTCTCCTGCACTTTTCTATTACTTCATACGCATTTAGACTTATGTCAACTTACAAATAGACATACAGTAATATTGTACATAAATTTTACATATAACGCAAGTGCAAGATATTGGCTGTATTCAGCGTTTTAATCTTATATTCATTATTCTCTTGATTTCATTTATGATCTGTGCTATAAAGTAAACAGTGTTTACCATTTGAGCAAAAAGGAGTGAGAACAATCCGAGAAAGTACAAAAGCAACAAGAGAAGCCATCCTTACAAGTGCCAGAGAAATCTTTTTGGAATATGGTTATCAGGATGCTTCAATGCGAAAAATTGCAGCACGGGCAGGTATAACCCCGGGAGCGATCTATAAGCACTTCTCCGGTAAGGAGGATATGTTTGAAGAGATTTTTGCTGAAAGTGGCAATAAACTTATGCAACTCACAGAATCCATGTTAAATATAGATTTTTCTGCCATGTCTGATGACCAGCTGATTCAGATCTTATATTCACGAATATCGGTCCGCACCTTCGAACTGTTAGAAGGTGACATGCAGTTATTTCATATGCTGCTGAAAAATGATTCAGGTACATATCTGAACCGTTTTCGTAAAATCTATATCGACCGCTGCGTCCCATTCAGCCTGCAGTATTATTCAGAATTATACAGACGCGGGCTGGCATCAAATATGTTATCGGAGAAAACGATATACATGCTCTCATCTTCCGAATTCTCTATGGTCTGCGATTTAATCGCAGATGATGACTGTAAGAACGGAATCACATCTGAGAGCAAACAGGCATTTTTAGAGGCAATGAATATTCTGCTTCACGGACTGGAAGCGGAACTTGGAATAAGAAAACAGGAGGACCCAGAACATGGAAAAAATTAAGATTGAAAAAGGAACCGTACAGGAAACACTGTTGATTCCTCTGTATGGAAGAAAATATGCTATGGATCTCTATCCGGATCTCTTCATGGATCATGACTGCCAGGCGCTTTTCAATAGAATTGATTTTACAGTTCCGGACAATATGAAAGGTATGCTGGGAAATATCGGCTGCATTATGGGTGCGACCAGACAATATGATATGGCAAGCGCCTGTCGTGCTTATCTGAATGCACACCCAAATGCCTGTGTTGTAAACCTCGGCTGTGGCCTTGACACCACATTCCACCAGGTCGATAACGGAAAGGTCAAAGGCTACAATCTGGATTTTCCGGATACCATTGCGATCCGGAACGAGCTGCTCGGCAACCATGAACGGGAGTTCAACATTGCCTGTGATCTGAACGATATATCCTGGTTCGATCAGATCGATTTCCACCCTGAAGATGGCATCGTATTCTTTGCATCCGGCGTATTCTACTACTTTAAAAAGGCCGATGTGGAAAAGCTGTTTACCGCCATGGCAGAACATTTCATCGGTGGAAAACTGGTCTTTGATGCAACGAAGAAAAAAGGACTGAAAAGTATGCTGAAGACCTGGTTAAAGGGCTTTGAAATGAAAGATATCAATGTGTACTTCAGCGTAGACGATGTACATACTTTAAAGGAATGGAGTGGTCATATCTCATCTGCAGTGAGCAACCCATATCTGACAGGTTACCGTCCGCTGGACAAGCGCTATGGTTTTATTACAAATATAGTTTTCCGTTATCTGGATCGATCAAAAATGTGCCAGATCATCGAATTGGAATTTGACTAAAAAATATGGAGGCATCTCGATATGGAATATGGATTCACTCAGAAATTATTTGGATATTTCTATCACAACTCCTGTATGAAGCAGGCAGCAAAACAACAACTGGATATTGATAAAGAAGCAATCAAGCAGGAATATGTATCTATTATCAAAAATGCAAAGGGCATCGGCAAATCCAGACTTATGAGCTCCTATTGCATGGGCGCATATTTTATTGCCTTGAATCGTAAGACATCCCTGTCACCGGAAGTCTGCTATGAGCTGTACAAGAACGGCTTATCTGCCAACAAGCTGTTTCATATAGCGGTTGGAAATGCCGACAGCTATCTTGATAAAAAGAAGATGCCGGGCAGACTGAAATGGTCAGCAGATTCTCATTTGCGCCGATATGAAAATGACTGGGTCGTTGATATCATTGAGGGAACTCCTCAAGATGATTTTGAACTTGGCTACGACTATCATACCTGCGGTATCTGTAATCTCTGTCGGGATGAAGGATGCTTTGAACTGGCGAAATATCTCTGTCGGATGGACTATGTTCTCGCGGATATGATGCAAATGAAACTCACCCGGACGAAGACGATCGCTGAGGGCGCAGATCTCTGCGATTTCAGATACAGTAGAAAATAAATCGAAAAACGATATGTACAAATTAGCATAATCTGTCAAAAAATACAGTCGGTCATCCGTGCAAAAAGGATGCAGAATTGATTCATTTCTTATGCTTTTTTGAGTGCCTTTCTATGCAGTGCAGTTATAGACTTAACAGCAGTTACAAAGGAGGACACATTATGTTACATATATTCGGAAGTACGGTAAAGAAAAGAACTGTCATATCACTTGCCGTCCTTTACATAGTATTATTAATGATTGTAATCATCGCAGGAAAGATTAAGAAAATGAAATTGTCTTCAGAAAATATATCTGCTCCCACTACCGGCAGCGATGAAGTCACCGAACTGTCAGCACAGGCAGTACAAACTTCAACCCGGAGATCAGATAATAATTCAGAATCATCCGATCTTGATACTCAGGCAGTTCTTCAAACACTTGCTTCTGCTACAGAGGCGGAAAATAATGGGCTCTTAACTCTGGTCAATATGTCTCACACATTACCATCTGACTGGAGCGTAGATCTGGTACAGCTCCGAAATGGTCAATCCATTGACCGCCGTGCATATGATGGCTTACAGGCTATGATGGATGATGCCAGAGCCGAAGGTCTTGATCCACTTATCTGTTCGTCTTACCGGACACAGGAAAAGCAGGAACAGCTCTACACGAATAAATACAATTCTTATATCGAACAGGGCTATAGCAGTGATGATGCAAAAGCCTATGCCGCTACCTGGGTCGCCTATCCCGGAACCAGCGAACACCAGCTCGGACTTACCGTTGATATCTGTTCTGTCAGCAACCAGAATCTGGATGATTCACAGGGAGACACCGCTACCCAGCAATGGCTCATGGCAAACTGCTACAAATATGGTTTCATTCTCCGCTATCCTTCTGATAAATCCGATATTACAGGGATCTCTTATGAGCCATGGCACTACCGCTATGTTGGTAAAAATGTGGCACAGGAAATCCACGATAAAGGAATTTGCCTGGAGGAATATCTGGAAATACAGCAATAAATATAAAAAACTGTTCCTTGGTTTTACATTTATATTAGAAAATCCAGATACGGCATTTCTGCCATATCTGGATTTTCTACTAAAATATACATGTTACCTGTTCTGCCTATGTCTTTATTCTATGATTGCCTTAATCTCAGCTTCACTCATTTCGGTTACATCCATGATCTGCTCTAAGGAATAGCCTTTCTTATGCATTTTCAGGATAATATCAGCTCTTTCTTCAGATTTTCCTTCTAATCTTCCTTCAGACCTTCCAATGGCCTTGCCTCGTGCCTCGCCTATTTTTTCGCCTTCTGCTCTGCCAGCAATCATTCCCGCGGCTTCGCCCTTTACACATCCCATTTCTTCTACGCCTTCACTCAGATTGCACATGATCTTCACCTCTTCCCTTATACTGTGTCTGTCTACCGGTATGTCATACTCCTGTTTTATAAGCTTCAATTTTTGTTCTGCCGTCATTGTCTGCGACGCTTCCAGATTGATGATCATTTTTGCCAGTCCGTCCCGCATCCGTACATAGAAAATGATGTCAAAATACACCTTTCCCTCATCGATCTCGGAACTTTCTGTATTCAGCCCGACAATCCGTTCACCGGTTCCGGCATCTACCATTTCTTTGTTCGTTAGTCCGGGTTCTACCGGAACCTGGCTGATATACGGTTCGCCCTCGATCAGCGAAGCGACCGTCTCTGCATCCATGCCTTTAAATTCGTCTACTATTCTTATCAGTATATGCGCCAGTATGATCTTCTGACCCAGTAGCCGTTTGGCGCTGGCATCATACTGTGCTTTCTGATATGTCGCATCAGCGGAATATACTAATTCGTTATCCATGTTCCATCTCCTTTCCTGACAGAACAGAATAACATGCGTATTTTTTTGCTTAGTATATTGCCGCCGTCTCTCCATGTTTGATTGTAACGGATATCCGAGAGGAAAACAAGTTTAACTATAAAAAAGCCTCTGCCCGCTACAGATTCATACATCTCTATCTATAACAGGCAGGGGCTTTATAAATTCATTTTCTTCTTATTTAATCTTCCATGTCTTTACATATCCGATGGATTTCTTTTTCAACTGCTTCTTTAAAGCCGTCTTTGCTTTCTTTGTGCCTTTTACAGTAATAGCTGCTTTCTTATTAATACCTTTAAATGCATTCTTACTGATGGTCTTAAGCTTTCCGGCTGTAACTGTGACTTTCTTCAGATTCTTACAACCTGCGAACGCTTCTTTACCGATCTTTGTCACGTTGCTTCCAATCGTAACTGTTGTCAGCTTCTTGTTGCCCTTGAATGCTTTATCAGAAACCGCAGTTACTTTATAAGTAACGTCTTTCACTTTTACAGTTGCAGGAATGGTAAGTTTCTTGGCTTTCTTGTCGACAAAAAAGGCGCCGGAAATTAAGAGGAAATAAATTTATGTACAATGAAAATAAAAACAATAATATCATGACCACATCAGAATATAACAGGTCAAAGTCTTCTATTACAAATATTAAACAGCTTTTCCCATCCCGAACCAACGATGAATATCTATTAGAATTAAAGAAGAATCCATCCATTTACCGGACATATCTGAACTGGCCTGACAAATGGAAATCG
>UMGH01046532.1_pt1 | contig 18658 bp, 8 predicted proteins | sample 1965231 | NCBI WGS metagenome assembly UMGH01 (sample SAMEA4836068, study PRJEB28245) | human gut metagenome | biome: gut microbiome; material: fecal sample | place: Denmark | collected 2008 | reverse complement strand
GCAGTAAATATAAAATACAATAAACGGCCTAATGACCGTTTTGGGTTTAACCCATTGGCGGAATTAATATAATGCACAATTAATTCCGCCAATGGGCTTGTCATTGTTATACCTGGTGACGGTGAAAAGACGGCTTTGTCAGATGAATCAGCCAAATAATTACGCCGACAAGAATATATGTCTAAAATCCCCCACGGCGTGGGGAACAGTCCCCCTTAATGTGGGGTTTCATTCCCCACGCCAGGGGGAGATTTTTCAGTCTTGTATATTTCACCTAAAACGGTCATCAAACGGTTTGGAGTTTAATCGATTATATACCGCCAGCCCTTCAGCTGTCAGGATATACTTCTGACGGAGATGACGGGGAGAATTGGGATATTTCATCGTTACAAGACCGTTTTGAAGGGCTGGCGTAAGAGAATATTCAAGAAAATTGGGACGGTTTTTCAAACCGACTACCTCCATTATTTCCCTTACGCTCTTTTCATCTGTGCCAATCGCAATGATTAACCGCTTTATATTTTTCAGATAACGCAGATACTGTTTCATCAAAGCTTGTATGGGTACTTATATGGGTGTCATCCACATCACTATAACCAATCAGCATATTGCGGTTCTTCAGTTCATGATGTTCGCCCAACATCAAATTCCGGAAGAACTTTGCAAGGAATGACTTGTTGGGTTCTATACCTTTTGAAGGATTGCGGTAGTTGGTACGAACAAGGGCATTGCGGAAATACATTTCAATATATTGGTATGCCTTTTCAAAAACATCATTATCCTTGATGCTATACTTGATCCACAGAATCGAACGAAGTTTCTTCTTGATTTATCGGCCTGTTTATATACGGCAGCAAACTTCTCTTGTTTTCCTTTGGAAGGGATTCCAAAAGGAAATATTTCAAAATCTCAATCATATCTTTGTATGTTGTTGGTTTAATTATCGCGCGACAAATTATTCATACTCTATAATATCAACTTGGTCACTCGTCAGTGACCAAGTTAAGTGACTAAGTCAATACCCGTTTGTACTTTTGGCTTCGGCTATTAGGTTTTTCAGGAATAGTCATAACCAAAAAACCACCCTCTATAAGTGGATCAATATAGCGATGCTTAACATTGTATCTGTGTTTAAGGCCAAGATGCTCCATTATTTCAGTCATACTTCGAGGAGTATAACAAAAATCAATTACATCATTAAGCGTGTCATTCAACTTAGTCACTGACTTAGTCACGTTTTTTTCATCAGTGACCAAGTTAAGTGATAAGGAAGGCCTCACGACTACCTCAAAAGCTGTAATCTTGTCCACATTGAACTCTGGTTCTGGATTACCATTCTCTTGCAAGAGATTCTTTACACGTTGAATTCCACGATTGAACATGTTAACATACTTCAATCCACGCATAGCTTCTGCAACAATAGGATTACGATAATCATTTACCGTTGGGAAGTTCTCAGGACGAGCCTCGCCATACAGGCCTCCAGCATTAAGAATTTCAATTCGATCTTCATATTGATAAAGTCGTATTGGCATATTGGATTGGTAATCTCTATGCATATGTCCTACCACGATATCGTACAGGAGGGACCAATGATGGCGAAACTTCAGCCACAAGTAATTCTCCATCCTCATATTCAAATCTTTCAACCGACATAATAGGAAGGGGCAATATATTACCATTTGAACGTATGGCCGAAATCTTCTTTAGCAAATCATCATCAACCTTCAATCCAGATAAAGTTCCATTATCATATGCACCAATAATCAGATACCCATTCTTTTTAGAATTAGGTAAATCATTCGAGAAGGCACATATTGCTTCTTGAAACTTATCCATATCTCCCGTTGAAACAGTACGCTCAATTCTATATGTCTCAGTGCTTGTCAACAGCTCACGTACTTCTTCCTTTGATATCATGTTATTCCTATTATTGATTATTTATCAAACTTTTTATCACAGAGTTCTTATCACCTGCTCCATCTGTTCGCCGAGCGAGATGGTGTATCCCTGCTTGAGGAACACCACGCGGTTGAACGTGTCGGAGATGAAGAAGATTGGCGAGAGCGACTTGTTTGAGAGTTTCATGTTCTCGGATATTTCCTGACGCACAGCGCCGCCGGCATCTATACCGAAGATGATGTTCTTGGGCAGACCGGGGAATTCCTTGGCATTGAACTTCTTTGCGGCAGCCTCATCCTCGAAGAGCAATACGAGAGGTCTGCCCCACTTGTCGAATTCCGCCGCCACCTTGGCGATGTCTTTCAGCGCATGGTTGGTAGGCTCCTGTCCCACGCCGATCAGTCCAGTGATGAAATACCCTCTGCCCGTCTGCGAGAGGAATGTCACTTCCCTGCCGTCGAGCGTCTGGAACTTGGCTTCGGAATTGAACGACCCTATCACGGAGACGTCGGTCGGCGATGTGCGTATCTTCAGGTCCAGGTCAGTGGTCTTGCCCTCCTCCACGGAGAAGAGCCTGGCCTCCGACTTCACGGCTCCGCTGGCGAGGCGCATACCCGTAACGAGCAGATACTGACCGGCATCGAGACTCACGCCATCCTTGAACGTGGAGCCCCAGGTGGTGCCTTCTTCCGGATATTCGAGCAGCGATGTGGTGCCGTTGGCATTGATGCGGCTGATGGTGAAATGACTGAAATACTTAGGGTCGTCAACGATGGTGTTCTTCTCATAACGGAGCATCAGAGTGCCCTGTGGCGCCACCTGCTTCACCACCTTCTCGAAGTTCACGTCCGCCCACTTGCCTTCAGCCTTGTATTGCGTCTTGCCGGTAACGGGGTCTACACGTGCCTCGATGTCGAAGCTGCGCGCCATATCCACGAAGAGGATGTTGCGCGAGCGCCTGTCGGTAATCTTATAATCGTATGCCCCCATCGGAGTCTGCGCTATCATCGGCGACTTCTTGTCGGGATTCATCCTGATGTTCTTCTTTATCCATTTCACGAGTTCCAGAGGATTCTTCTGGAATTTCCGCTTTTCCTTGTCGGAGAACATCGAGCGGAATTCAGCCTTGAACGTACGGGTTATCATCTCGTTCTCCACTCTGGGCGAGAGCTGTGTGCCGGCAGCATAGCTGTCGTCGAGGATAGCCATCCTGATGTCGCGCAGGTCTTTGTCGCTGAGCGTGGCGAGGAGGTCTGTCACCCTCTGCGTCTTCTCTGCCGACACGGCATTCTTGGTGATGAAATCGAGAATCACCTGATGGTTGCCGCTCGATTTCTCGAGGAATGTAGCCAGTCGCTGCAGTCCTTCGGCGTTGGCTCCCGCCACCTTTCCCTTCAAGGCGTTGACAGCCCTCTCGTGTGTATAGAATGTGGCGAGATAGGCATGGCGCAGCGAGTCTTCGTATTCAAAGCGGCGGTTGTTCTCTGCCCTCTGCTCTGGCGAGACGAACGGCACGTTGGCTTTCTCTGGCGGTGGTACGATGTCGAACGAATCCGTCGCCTCGCTCTGTTCTCTCACCGCCACGTTATGGCTGAGACTGATGCGCAGCGCCTTGTCTGTGGCAAACGCCACTTTGGCGAAGCCATACTTGCCGTCTTTTGACGCCCACACCATCATGTCGCCCTTGCCTGCCGTGAGACTCGTATGACCGGTGGCGTCGGTGAATTTCGCCACTACCGGACAGTATTCGGCATAGTTGTAAATGCAGAAGTCCACACGGGCTCCGCTAACCGGCACACCGTTCTCATCAACGATGGTGAAATCCACGTTTGCCGTCTCGCCATAGTTTCCGATGAGGTTTATCTCCGTGTTGCAGGGAGTGCGCAGGAGCACCTCCTCCGGTCCGTCGTAATATCCGAACACTCTGGTGTGCATCAGCAAGGCCCTGGATGCAGGAGCGTTGAACCATCCGAGATTGAGCACCGGTTCCGGTTCGCAGGCTCCGAGGAAATACCATTTGCCGTCTGCCCATGCTTCCACCCATGCGTGGTTGTCATCGGTATGTGCCCAGCGTGGCGTGTATACCTGTCGTGCCGGTATGCCCATCGCCCTGAGCGCTGCCACGAGCAGGGTGCTCTCCTCGCCGCATCTGCCGTAGGCCGATCTCACGGTGGCGAGTGGTGAGGAGGTGCGTGGGTCGGAGGGTTGGTAGGTCACCTTCTCATGACACCAGTGGTTTATCTCCAATATAGCGTCCCGCATCGACAGTCCGGCGATGCGGTCTTTCAGTTCGTCGTAAAACACGCTGCGTGCGTCGTCGAGTTCCTCGTTGTTCACCCTCACCGGCAGCACGAAGTGGCGGAACAGCAGTTCGGGCACATTCTTGCCCCACGCCATCTGCTGCCGTGCCTTGTTGCTCGCCCTCACATTGGCGAGATAATATTCAACGGTATGGTCGGTGATGTCGGCGAGCGGCATATAGGCATAGAGGAACTGCAATGCCTCGAGTTCTGCCTGAGTGACCGAGAGTTTCGCCACATTGCAGAAATTGCCGCCAATAATGGCTTTGCGTTTCTGGAAATCCTCTACCACCCTTTGCCGATAGGCTGCATCGGTGAGGAAATGCTGCTGTGTGTTCTCTTGAGCCATTGCCGTCTCAACCGCCATATTGGCGGAAGCTGAGACCATTGCCGGCATATTCGCTGCCGCCATACAGGCGAGGATAGCCGTGGTATATAGTGTATGTTTCATATTATCAGTGTTTTTTTTCAACAGGTTAGTATTGGATTATTGCAGGAGAAGCAAGGGGGTTACATGTCGTCGATTTCTTCTCCGGTGCGCTCCATCACGTTTGCCGCCATACCGTCGGCAGCGTGGATGATTGGCACGAGGGGATAGAGCTTCTGTGCGGTATCGAAGCTTCTCACGTCTTCAAAACTGTTCTGGTTGAGCCCCCAGGCTCCCATGTGCCAGCGTATGGCAAGCATCTCGTCGTCGTAGAGGTCGATGCCGCCGAGCAGTATCATCACGAGCGATTTCTCGCCGTGGCCCATTGGGAAATTCTTGTATGTCACCTTGTAGCCCTCGGTGTCTTCCCACTGTCCGAGTGCGTTCTTGCGCTTCTTCACTGAGCGTTTATAGATGTCGCTCTTGCAAACATCGTGCAGGAGCGAAGCGATGATTATACTTTCGCGTTTCACCTCGGTGGCGAGCGATGGCTCCAGGGTCTTCATCCCCTCCCAGATGGCGAGCGCCGCCTTGCAGGTGTTGAGAGAATGTCTGACAAGACCTCCCTCCACATTGAGATGATGGCCGGCGGATGCCGGTGCGGTGAAGAAGCCTTGCTCTTCCAGGTTGTCTATCAGGTCTTCCACTCCCTCTCGCTCCGTGGAGCGAAGCAGCTGGAGGAACTCCTCCTTACATTCTGAAATATCTATTTTCATGTCTACTTTTTTATCGTGTTTTCTTTTCAAGACGCAAATATAGTCATAAATAACCTTTATCACACATTTTTACTTCAAAAAATCAAACTGACGGAAGATTTGGGGAACGGAGAGGAGGTATACTCATTACTATTAACCCCAAATCGGTTTTACGCCATTCACAATTATTATCAGCATTCGCAACAATATTAAGTCTTAACGATATAACATCACAGCAACAACTTACAAATATCATCATATTTACATATTAAAATGATAATTTATTCAAAATAACTTGTTTATATATATAAAAAGTAATATATTTGTCCACAAAATACTTCCAAAACCATTTAATTGAGAAAAACACGTCTTTTGCACATCAATACCATAATTGTTTAATGTTAACACCATAATCCAAGTGAAAGGAGGATAAAAACAGATCATGGCAACATTACATTAGTAAAACTTTAAAAAACAAAAGTCATGAAAAAGATTATTACAATTATAAAATCAAAATTATTAACATTGCTGTTGTTGATGATATCCACGATAGCAATCAAAGGACAAGAGTTTCATGTGGAAACTCCAGGTACTTTACAGGAAGTAATTGGAGCTGGTGCAGAAGAGTTCACATATATAAAGGTGACAGGAACGCTAAACGACCAAGACATTGATTTCCTTCATCATCTATGCTGGCCCATAGACCAGAAAGCTGCAAACATGAAGGCTGATGATTATCTGAAAATGAGTAAAGAAAAGGAAGACAATTCAAGGACAAATCTACGCTATCTGGATTTGGAGGACGCACGAATGGTGAATGATGCCTTGCCTGACGATGCCTTTGCACCAAGCTACTTGTACGACATCAAGTTGCCCCAAAACCTGAAGAAAATAGGAAAGGGTGCTTTTGGGTCAAGTGTGTTTCTCAAACAACTGATCATACCTGAAAGTGTGGAGGAAATCGGAGAAAGACTGCTCTATTATAGCACAAATACAGAAAAGGTGAGGCTTCCAGACAATCTTGAAGTATTAAACAGAGCCTTATTCTCAAATTGTTGGCATCTAAAAGAGGTAAATGTCCCATCAAAGCTCAGGGTAATATATGATGGAGTCTTTGAAGGTTGTCCAGATATTAATCGTTCTGTCACCATATTGCCAGAAACGCTTGAAATATGGGATGGGACACCATATACTGGATATGAATGGTTTCAAGAAATAGTAGTTCCAAAAAATGTTAAGATTCTCCAAAATGCTTTTTTCAACATGCTTGAACTTCGAAAAGTCACCATTTTGACTGAAAAATTGACGGAAATCGGTTTTAACACTTTTTTTAACTGCACATCTTTAGAAGAGTTATACATTCCTGGAAAAATCACCCGGATAGGAGAAGGTGCTTTTTACGGTTGCAGTAGACTAAAAAAAAATAAATATTCCATCTACAGTCACCCGTATCGAAAAGCATGCATTTGAGAGGGCTCCTCTGGAAACAATCGACATTCCAGCAGGAGTGAGCTTTATCGGCAAAGGTGCATTTGGAAAGAATAAAAATCTCAAGATTCTCTATTCACGCCCTATTACTCCGCCTTCTACTACTGAATGGACTGAAGAAGAAGTTAAATATTTGCCGTTTCAGGGTTCTTCAGCAGAAACCGCGATCCTGTATATTCCAAAGGGTACCGCCACAGCGTATCGCACATCAGAGGTGTTTTCATGCTTCAAGAATATCGTCGAACTGGAAGAATGGCAATGGCCATCGTCTATCAGTGGCCCAAATATAACCTCTGACTCATTCAAGGTGTATGGGAAAGACGGAAAGTTGAATCTTGAAATAGAAGGTGATATGAACAGCGTTTCTGCCAATGTATATACCATAGATGGCAGATCTGTCTGGAATGGCAGAGTGACAAACCATGTGGAGATCCAACTGCCTAAAGGATTATATGTAGTAAGGAGTGGACTAAAAACATATAAGATTTCATTGTAATGTAAATATTAAACGAACTACAGAACCAGTTAATTTTGGTTTATTGTCTGGCATTTTCATAATAATTCTGATAGAATGAATTGTAGGCAGAACCAGAACTAACTGGTTTATTTGTATTTAACTCAAATTAATCATTAGGGTTCGCTTGGATTTATTTTTTTGAAGGATGGGGGGGGGTTCAATGAGTCATGGCGAGCCAAGAAGAAGGGCAAGATATACATGCGTGTTGAACCCAAAACGGCCATTAGGCCGTTATAAAATTAGCTAATGACTGCTTGCAGTCTTTTGCTTTTTATGAGGTGTCTTTTGCTCGTTTTTAATTCGCAATAGCTCGCTATTACTCATTAAAAGCCAAACAAAATCCACTCTTCTAAAAAACAAAATCCAGGCAAGCCCTAACGACCGATTTGGGTTGAAAACTTGCGAAACTTCAATAATTTAAATTAAAATACTACAGGGGATTTGGGGTACATCCTTGTAATACGTACTTTTGTAGCACAAACGAATGGTTTTAGCCACAAGCAGTCATGAGATGACACACTAAAACGACATGATGATCGCTGGGGCTAATACGAATCAGGAAAGAGAATTTACTAACTAATCAAAGAAACAAAACGAAATGAAAAAGACTCTTATGGTTGTCGTGGCGATGCTGACAAGCCTCACCGCGGCGTTTGCCAACGATTATGGCAAATACTACCAGAACCTGCCGGTGAAGATGGAGCAGCCGGTGTTGGCAACCATCCCAGACTACAGCGTGAACCTGACGGATTTCGGAGCCGTGGGCGACGGACTGACGCTAAACACCGAAGCCTTTGAAAAGGCCATCAAGGATCTCGACAAAAAAGGCGGCGGACACCTTATCGTGCCGCAAGGAATATGGCTCACCGGACTTATCTCACTGAAGGACAACATAGACCTTCATCTCGAGAAGAACGCCATAATTCTCGCCACACCAGACCGCACGCAGCATTTCAAGACCAAAGACGGAGTGAGAGACAAGAAATGCTCACCGCTCATCAGTGCCAGCAAGCGCAAGAACATCAGTATCACCGGAGAGGGAATCATCGACGGCAACGGTGCCGTATGGCGCCCGGTGAAGCGTTCGAAGGTGAGCGATGTGGAATGGAAGCAGTATAACGAGATGGGCGGCACACAGACAGACAGCGGCAAACTGTGGTTTCCGTTCAACCTGAAGCATTTCGGCAACATCGCCGACACACCACAGGCACAGGAGAGCTTGAGAACACACCTCATAAGACTGACAGACTGCGACAGAGTGTTTGTGAGCGGAGTGACGATACAGAATTCGCCAAAGTTCCACCTCATCCCTACCCGATGCACAAACGTGGTGGTGGACGGAGTGACCATCCGCTGCCCATGGAACGCACAGAACGGTGACGCCCTCGATATCAGCTGCTGCAAGAACGTATTGATAGTGAACAACACCATCGATGCCGGCGACGACGGTATCTGCATGAAGGGAGGAGCAGGAAAGAAGGCTGCTCCCGACGGACCATGCGAGAACATACTGATAGAGAACAACACGGTGTATCATGCACACGGAGGATTCGTGATAGGATCGGAATTCTCAAACGGCATGAAGAACATCGTGGTGCGCAAGAACCGCTTCTCAGGCACTGATACCGGACTGCGCTTCAAGAGCGGTATCGGCAGAGGCGGAAAGACGGAGAACATCTACGTGAGCGACATCGTGATGACTGACATCAAGGACGAGGCGATAATCTTTGAATGCACTTATGCCGACAAGAAATACAGCGTGAAAGAGGACAACGGCAAGGTCACAGTTCCACAGAACGCTGAATGCGTGCCGGAATGGAGCGACATACATATCAGCAACGTGGTGTGCCGCGGTTGCGAAACTGCCGTCAGCGCCCACGGACTACCAGGCTACAGCTGTCTGAAAGGCATAACAATAGACAACTCCACATTCTTCTACAACAAGAAGGACAAGGACATAGAAGCCGGCGCCGACGTGAAACTGACGAACTGCAAGTTCGCCACATTCTGAACAACGATAACGAACTGATTTGAGATAAAAAGACTCCCGCAACCGTTGAGGTGTGGGAGTTTTTTTATGTTGGTATACGAGAGCAATATTATCATTTTTTACTTCCCCTCCCCTTCCTTCCACTCCAGGAGCAGAGCAATTCCTACACTTTTCCAAGGTAAAAACGTCTCGTTTCCTACACTTTTCCAAAGTAAAACCATACATTTTTCTACACTTTTCCAAAATTTCTTTGCGTGGAAAGATTGAATGCATTAGCGATAGCACCGCCATAACTATATAAAAAAGGATAGTTATGGCGGTGTTATCGTTTATAAGTCCGCCATAACTATGTTAAAAAAGACAGTTATGGCGGTGTTATCATTACATAATTCATCACTTTGTTATCTTTGCAGCGGTAAGGTTCGGTATGCTACAACATGAACTTACGGGACAGTCGTCTGGCATCTTTTCTGCCCACCAGGGGCAAGCACGTTACTCATTAGGGGCAAGCACCGTGCCCCACTTGGGCAAGCACCGTGCCCAATTCTAGTATTTTGTTCTCCTTGCCAATGATTGTGATTTGGCTATTTGACTATTTGCGAAACAAATGGCAAACCAGAGAAGTGTCTGACCTTATATAGCTTGCAAAAGCAATACCAGACAATATCAAAAAAACATATAATTTCATTCCATCAAGGCATCCCGATGATACTTCAATGATACTTCAATGATACTTTTATGTAAAACAATCAGAAAAGTATCATTAACGTAATTCATTGACAGCATGCACTATAATACCTAAAGTGAAACACAAAATGATACAATGACACTTTATTAGATAATATAACGATATATTATGTTAGGATGTAATTATCTCTTGCCACCGACCAGAAAAATCAGCTGTCCCGATTTTTATTGTTATAAATGAAATCATTACATAATCCATATAAAATGCATCGCTTTGAGAAATAAGCGTTATCTTTGCATAAGATAAGCTGCACCTCAGCATAAGAAATAAATACATTTTTTTCATTATGCATTCGGTTTGCGTTATCTTTGCATAAGATAAGCTGCACCTTAGCATAAGAAATAAATACATTTTTTTCATTATGCATTCAGTTTGCATTATCTCTGCATAAAAGATTAGAATAAAAAAAAGATGGAACAGGAAAACAAATTATTCCAGGAAGTGAATGAAGGCTACACCATGCATGACGCCATAGAAGAGGCTAAGCGCTGTCTGAACTGCAAGGTGCCACAATGCAAAAAGGGATGCCCAATAAGTCACGACATACCAAACTGGATTCATGAACTGTCGATGGGTAACCTCGGCAACGCCATGGACATAATAAACAGCAAGAGTAACCTGCCTGCCGTATGCGGACGCGTGTGCCCCCACGAGAAACAATGCGAGGGACACTGCGTGCTCAACAAGAAGGGCAAGGGAATACGCGTGGGAAAACTGGAGAGATTCATCGCCGACTTCGACGGAGACATGGGACTCATCAGAGAGAAACTGCTGCCCAAGACTCGTGGAAAGGTGGCGGTAATCGGTTCGGGACCTGCCGGACTGACTATCGCCGGCGACCTGGCGAGACAGGGATTCAACGTGGAGATATTTGAGATGGAGCAGGAACCGGGAGGAGTGCTGATGTTCGGAATTCCGGAATACAGACTGCCGAAGGATATCGTGCGCCGGGAAATAAAGAAGACTGAAGAACTCGGAGTGGTGTTCCACTGCAATACTACCGTAGGAAAAGACGGTCTCAACGTGGACAAACTGTTCGAAATGGGATTCGACGCCATATTCATGGGAACAGGAACGGGCAAGCCCAAGAAACTGGATATACCGGGATGCAACCTTGAGGGTGTGCGCCAGGCGATATGGTTCCTGCGCCGCGTGAGCCTCTACAACGAGGGCAACCTGAGCCGCGACGAAGTGGTGGTGAAGGAAGGCAACAAGGTGTTCGTGATCGGATGTGGAAACACGGCTATGGATGCCGCCAGAACTGCCGTGCGTATGGGAGCAAGCGACGTGCAGGTGGTTTACCACCGCACCATAAACGACATGAGCGCCCTGAGGTCGGAATACGACGAGGCCGTGGAAGAGGGTGTGAAGTTCAACTGGGATTCGAGCATCGTGGAGATTCACGACGACAACGGCACACTGAACGAGGTGGTGATAGAGACCAAGGCCGGCGAGCGCCGCACAGAGAAGGCAGACCTCGTGATAATGGCAGTGGGATCGGCACCGGCAAGCCGCATCGTGTCAACGACGACCGGTATCGACGTGGACGACCGCGGATATGTGCTCACACGAGAGAAGCCATACGGAATGACGACACGCAAGGGCGTGTTTGCCGGCGGTGACGTGGTGAACCGTCCGTCTACCGTAGTGCTCGCCATGCACGACGCCAAACAGGTGGCAGAAGGCATAGCGCAGTATGTAGACGCCATAAAGCTGCTTGAAGCCATCAACATGGATGATGAGCTGAAGAAGACCGGCGACAACAAATAAAGACAAACGACAAAACAAACTATCAATAAAACAAAACTGCAAAAAGATGAACAAATCCATTATCTCACGCTTCCTTATTGCCACGATGATGACAATGGGCACAGTCTCGGCAAATGCCGATTGGACAGACAACATGTCGGCTTATGACCAGAATGCCCCATTGGGATGGGCTACAGTCGGCGGTAATGTCACCGGCGGAGAAGGCGGAACGAAAGTGACGGTGAGAACCAAGTCTGAACTGATGAACGCCCTGAAGGGTACCGACAAGAAAATTATATATGTAGAGGGCGAAATAGAGTTCTCCGGACTGAACAGCGTGAAGAGCGCACAGAACAAGACGGTCATCGGAATGAAAGGTTCGGCTCTCGTAAATCCCAAACATTCGTCGAAAGGGAGCGAGACGGGCATCCTGCAGCTCTCATCATGCAAGAACATCATCATGCGCAACCTCACCTTCAAGAGCGCCGGAGCCTACGACATCGACGGCAACGACAATCTCACCATTGCCGGTTCTAAGTACATCTGGGTGGACCACTGTGACTTCCAGGATGGTGTGGACGGCAACTTCGACTGTGTGAACGGTTCCGACAACATCTGCGTCACATGGTGTCGCTTCCGCTATTTCATTGAGCCATGGGCAGGAGGCAGCGGCGGAGCAGCCGACCACCGCAACAGCGACCTCTGGGGAAACAGCGACAGCCGCTCTGAAGACAACGGACACCTGCGCACCACATTCGCCAACTGCTGGTGGGACGAGGGATGCTCGGAGCGCATGCCGAGAGTGAGATACGGACAGGTGCACATACAGAACTGCCTCTACTCAAGCTCCAATGCCCACTACTGCATCGGCTACGGCTACAAGTCGAACCTCTATGTGGAGAACAACGCTTTCATAAGCGCAGCCGCAAAAAAGACACCATGGAAGAACTACGCCACAAGCGGAAGCAAGAAAGACTACAACATCACCACTGTGGGAAACCTGAACGCAAAGGACTTCCAGAGCAAATCGGGCAGTGCGGAATATTTCATCCCGTCCGACCACTATACACTGAAGGCATACGACAGCAGTCTGGTGCAGGAAGTGGTGGCAAACGAGGAGAATGGTGCCGGCGCCACTCTCGACATTACATCAATGACCGACGGCATTGATGCCGTGGAAACCACAAACAGCGAACTGCCAACGAGCATCACATACTATAATATGAACGGTATGGAAATCAGCTCCCCCCAGCCCGGCATCAACATCGTGAAGATACAGTATGCCGACGGAAGGACGGTGAACAGGAAGATAAGAAAATAACGAACCAGATATTATCCAAGACAAAAAGACTGGAGATTATGCCAATTGATTATGACATAATCTCCAGTCTTTTTATGTTCGGTCTCAAGCCCAAACGGTCATCAGAACCGTTTTCATGTAATATTTCAAACAGTCTGTTGGGCTTATTCCTTCCTGTCGTTGAGTTTCTCCATGATCTGTGCCTCGAGTTCATCACACAGTTCAGGATTATCTCTGAGCAGAGCCTTGCTGGCATCGCGGCCCTGAGCCAGGCGGCTGCCATTGTATGAGAACCAAGAGCCGCTCTTCTGTATGATGCCGTATTCCACACCGAGGTCGAGAATCTCGCCGACCTTAGAGATGCCCTCACCAAACATTATCTCAAACTCAGCCTTGCGGAATGGAGGAGCCACCTTGTTCTTCACCACCTTCACACGGGTCATGTTTCCGATAACCTGGTCACCGTCCTTGATTGCCGTGACGCGACGGATGTCGAGGCGCACACTGGCATAGAACTTCAGGGCGTTACCACCGGTAGTAGTCTCAGGGTTGCCGAACATCACGCCGATCTTCTCTCTCAACTGGTTGATAAAGATACAAGTGGTGTTTGTCTTGCTGATGGTAGAGGTGAGCTTTCTGAGAGCCTGGCTCATCAGTCGTGCCTGCAGACCCACATTGTTGTCGCCCATATCGCCCTCTATCTCCTTCTTTGGAGTCAAGGCAGCCACGGAGTCAACCACGAGGATGTCTATTGCAGAAGAACGGATAAGCTGGTCGGCAATCTCAAGAGCCTGCTCGCCATTGTCCGGCTGCGAAATCCACAGGTTGTCGATGTCCACACCGAGTTTCTCGGCATAGAAGCGGTCGAAGGCATGCTCTGCATCGATGAAAGCAGCAATGCCGCCAGCCTTCTGGCATTCGGCAATGGCATGGATGGCGAGGGTAGTCTTACCGCTGCTCTCCGGACCGTAGATCTCGATTATTCGTCCTTTAGGATAACCGCCTACGCCAAGGGCTGCATTCAGGGCGATACTTCCCGTAGGTATAACCTCCACGTTCTCTATCTTCTCGTCACCAAGCTTCATTATCGACCCCTTTCCGAAGTCTTTCTCTATCTTTGCCATGGCAGCCTGCAGGGCTTTCAACTTGCCCTCCTGTGCTGCCGCCATATTTTCGTCTGTCTTTGCCATTTTCTTATTTATATTTATAGTATTGCATATTTACGTCATGCAAATATAGTCATTAAATTTCTGTCTACACAAAAAGTAGTCATTAAAATGTGGCATTCCACAAAAAGTCACCGCCAGCAGACTTTTCCCCTTACACCCAAATGGGGCATTAGATCGTTTGGGGGGTTATTTCATCTCTACGGCATTGCCGATACAACCGTTTGGCATCTGGATATGCACGAGGTTGCAGATGGTGGCAGCGATATCGGTGATGTAGGTAGGATGGCTTGTCTTGCCATGCTTCACTCCCCACCCCATCATGAGGAACGGAATGTGGGCGTCATACGGATTCCATGCGGAGTGTGTTGTGCCTGCCTCTATCTTGTCGCCATACACATCATACCATCCCGGCTGCAGAATCAGCTGCACATCACCATTACGCTTTGCATTATAGCCATTGAGCATCTTCTCCTTGATGTATGGCGGCACCGTGGCATCAGCTACATGCTCCATATCCACGGCATAAGCCACATAGTCTTTCTTCATGAAATAGTCGACGACATCCTTCTTCACATTGCTCAGCTTCAGTCCGGCCTTCTCGATGGCGTCATGGTCGAGCGCCACGTTGTATGCCATGATATAGCGTGTGAAGTCTGCATCCACACCATATTTCTGTCTGAAATAAGCGTTGAGCTCCTTGATTTCCTTTTTGTAAGAGAAACCACCGGAGGGGATGCCATGCTCCTGGTTCATCAATATGCCGTTTGCCGCTCCGTGGTCGGCAGTCAGGAAGAGCAGATATTCTCCCTTGCCGATAGTGGTGTCGAGATATTTCATGAAGTCAGCAAGACGCTTGTCGAGGTCAACAAACTGGTCTTGAATGAGCTGGCAGTGGGTACCATACTTGTGTCCTATCTTGTCTGTCGACGAGAAGCTGATGCATATCATGTCGGTTTCGCCCTGCTGTCCGAGTTTCTCATTGGTGATGACGTTCTTTGCCATATCCATCGTCACCTCGTTTCCCGCTGGCGAGAGGTTTATCTGGTCTTCGGTATATTTGCTCACCGTCTTGTTGTATTTCTCCACCCATGCCGGAAGCTGCTTCATATAATATGTGCTCGACACGAACTTGCTCAGCTTGCCGTCAATCCAGTAGGCGGCGTCAGCGGCATGACCGGCGGGAAGGATGGCGGCACGGTCTTTTATCGCCACACCGAAGACACGCGACTTGAAATCCGTTGCCACCTTGAGCTCATCACCGATAGTGGTGCAGAACATGTTGCGAGGCGACATCTGTCCGGCTTTTGTCTTAGTGCCTACGCCAGCCACTGTGGTATCGGCGGTGCAATAGGTGAACTTGCCGTTGATGAGAAATGAGTTTCCCTGTATGCCGTGGATTGCCGGTACAGAACCTGTATATATAGAGGTATGTCCTACGGCAGTGATGGCTGGGATGTAGTTTATCATCGTGTTCTCACAGTCGAAGCCTTCGTTCATGATCCGCTTGAATCCGCCTTCTCCATAGAGGTCGTAATAGCGATGGAGATAGTCCCAACGCATCTGGTCTACAACGATTCCTACTATAAGTTTCGGCCTGCTCTGGGCGAATGTCGCCAAGGCTGCCATGATAAGAACAGCTGATAAAAATAGTTTCTTCATATTATTGCTATTAAAGTTGTTTTCACTATTTACATATTCATTTTATCTCGTCAGTGAGAACTTCAGACTAAGTCCGAAGTCCTGTGTCGTCGTCGGATAGCTGCTGCTTGAGAGCAGCGGCGTGTTAGTCTGACGGTCGTAGTAAAAACTCATCGTCAGCAGACGCGACAGTGTATAGTCGGCGGCAAACGAGAGTTTGAACGCTGAGTTTCCGCTGCTTGCCGAACTTGTCATCGAGGCGATGTCTCTGCATATAGCGGCTTGCTTACGGAACGAGAGGTCGAGACGCAGGTTGAGGTCGGTATTGAAACCACTCCTGTTGTTTCGGGAGTTATTGTTGCTCTTCTTCTCGTCGGTGCCCGTCTTCTTTCCCTTCACCTTGCGCGCCTTGTTGCCGTTGCCCAGGAGTCCGAAGAAGTCGAAGTTGTTCACCTTGTATCCCATTCCTATCACCCAGTCGTTGCTCGACGACTCGTTGAGCTGCACACTCGTCATACTGAGGCTCAGCACTCGTGTCTGCCTGTATTCCAGCTTTGCCGTGAGGTTGTTGTGGAACGTCATGTCAACACCGAGCAATGGCGAGAACGACTCGTTGATGCTCACCGTAGACACGTTGAACATGCTGCTTGGAGTAGGGTTGCCGGTAGTGGCGTCGGTGACGAATCCGAGACCGTTCATAAACTCCTGATAGGTGCTGAACGAACTGTAGGAGCCTACTGCATACACGCTCTTGTAGGCATGGTTGATGTTGAAGCTCTTGAACACCTCGCTGAACCATGGCAGTCTGACGAGTCCGCTGTATCTCACACTCCAGTTTGGCAGGAGTCTCGACAGCGTAGGGAAGATGTCGAGAGATTTACCGCCCATGCTGGTATATGTCGAGAGGAAGGCAGGAATCATCACGTCAGCACTGTATTTGCTCACTGTTCCGTTCTCCGGATTGAAGGTATTGCCTGCCAATGTGGAACCTGCCGGATATACGGCATTCTGATACTGGTTCTCCACTCTCTGGCGGAAGCCCTCAAGCGAGTTGCAGAACTTCTCGAACGATGCCGAGTGGTATCCGTTGTTGGCGTCGCCCATGCTCTCGAAGGCAGATCCAAGACTTATCGTAGTCATCGTGAACGTACCGCTCTGCGTTGTCGGCATTCCCTGATACATATACTGCACGCTCTTCGCCGTAGTCATCGTGCGCGATGCGTTGAGGTCTATCTTCAGGTCCTTCACCGGTTCGAGCGTCATCCTCAGCTGCAGGTCCTCGGTCTTCGACGATGTAGCCGGCGTTGCCACACTGTCTGCCATCAGCAGCCATCCACGCTCTGCACTCTTCTGCACATAGGAGTCGTCAACGAATCCGAAGGCGAAGTCGAGTCCTGGCGACATGATGTCGCCGCGGCGCTGTCCGAACACGTTGCCCACCTCCGGCAGGAAGCCCGGAAGCGACAGGCCATACTGGTTGCGGTACGACAGGTTGAAGTTTCTGACGAGCATCAGTCCTCTTGCCACCACCTGCATGGTCTTATACCAGCTCTTGTTTTCGAGCGGTTCCTTTGGCGTGACGAGCAGCTTCACCGTTGTGGCAGAGTCCACCTTCGACGTGATTTTTATCTTGTTGTTGTCGATGGTCTTATACTTCAGCTTAATCATCTTTCCGTCTTTTGTCTTTGCCGACACGATGAGTCGCTTGCTCTTCTTGCCGTGGTTCACGGTCATTGTGGTATCCGGCAGGAGCGTTATCTCCTTTTCAAAAGACTTCTTGTTCTTCGGCAGTTCCTTCGCCTCCTTGAGATTTCTCCTTGCCTCATTGGCCTCCTTAGGCGATTTAGCTCCGTCACGCTTCTTCTTCGTAGCATTGTTGGTGCGCTTGTTGAACCTCTCGTTGGCCTTCTTCAGGAACGGGATATGGTTATAGAGTTTCTCGAAGTTCAATGCTCCGTTGATGTTCAGCGTCCTATTGTTGGATATCACGTTTCCGAGCGACTGGCCGTCTTCCTGGTCCGTTCCTCTCGTCCAGTTATACGTGGCGTTGTAGTTGGCGTCGGCAGTAATCCAGTCGAAGACAGGAATGAGGTTTATCGGCACCTGATACGACGCCGTGAAGTTCTGGTTGTAGTCGAGCGGACGGCCGAAGTGCTTGATACTTGTCCACACGGAGTCTTTCCAAGCCGTATACTGGTCTGGATAGAGGTCTTTGTTTACAGGAGTGTATGGTTCCTCGATTTCTGCATGAGTGGCACTGTTGAAACTCATGTGGAGGTTCTTGGTGAGGTCCCAGCGTATGGAGAATTCCCTGTTCCAGAGGAACTGCTCGCTGAATGTCAGAGGCAGCTCACTGTTCTCCAGACTCTCCATATCCCTCTCCTGCAGCTCATAATAGTTTCTGAGCATCTCAGTGTTGAAGGTGATGTTCTGCGGCAACCAGTTCAGACCGAAGCGCTTCAGTATGTCATACCATTTACTGCGGCTCTTGATTTTCTTGAACGGTTCGAATGCCTTGTATACCGGCGTGTAGCTGTAGTTCATCGAACCGCGCCAGTTGTCCTCGTTCTCATAAATCGTAGTCTCGCCGCTTGTATGCCTGTGGCTGTGGCTGTAGCTGAACGAGAAGTTTGCCGGGTCGTAAGGCATCGGATGCTTCTTCGTGGCTATGCCCACCTTCATGTTGGACAGTGAGAAGTTGGTATTCGTGGTCTTCGTCACGGCGATGCTTTCTA
>UMGH01061719.1_pt1 | contig 18926 bp, 14 predicted proteins | sample 1965231 | NCBI WGS metagenome assembly UMGH01 (sample SAMEA4836068, study PRJEB28245) | human gut metagenome | biome: gut microbiome; material: fecal sample | place: Denmark | collected 2008 | reverse complement strand
GAGCAAGCTCATGTGGGTTTATACCTTTTGACCCTGGTATCATTATATTGATTTATAAATCATAGAAACGGAGCAATTATGGCATTTGACGGAATCACTATATCCAATATAGTACATGACTTAAACAACACAATACTCGGAGGCAGACTTTACAAAATAGCACAGCCTGAAAGTGATGAACTTCTTCTTACAATAAAGACAGGTTCAGGACAGTTCAGGGTAGTTTTATCTTCAAATGCATCACTGCCGCTTGCATATATAACAGATGACAACAAGCCTAGTCCTGCAACTGCACCGAATTTTGTTATGCTTCTAAGAAAGCATATAAATAACGGAAGAATAATCTCCATAACACAGCCCTCTTTTGAAAGAATAATAGACATTGAGATTGAACATCTTGATGAATTAGGCGACCTTTGCAGACGTCATCTCATCACAGAATTCATGGGCAAGCACAGTAACATCATATTATGTGATGATAAAAACAATATTCTTGACAGTATCAAGCATGTATCTGCACAGATGAGTTCTGTTCGTGAAGTACTTCCTGGAAGGACTTATTTCATACCAAATACTGCTGGCAAGCATAATCCTATGGATACCGATTACGAACGTTTTAGTACATCTGTACTCATCTGTCCTAAACCTCTTTCAAAAGCATTATGTCAGACATATACAGGTATAAGCACATGTATTGCGGAAGAAATATGCTTCCGGGCTCATATAGACAGCAGTAAACCTGCAAATTGTCTTGATATTGATGAAAGCAAACGTATTTACAATGCATTTGACAATATTATGAATGATGTTAAAGAAGGCCATTATGCACCTAACATTGTATATGACAACGGAAATCCTGCTGATTTCGCGGCTGTCAGACTTACTATGTATGATAACAATACTCCTTTTGATTCAATAAGCAAATGTCTTATTGCATATTATCATGAAAAGGATGTCCGCACACGTATACATCAGAAATCAACAGATATAAGACGTATAGTTACTACTCATCTTGAGCGCTCTTACAAAAAACTTGACATACAGGAAAAACAGCTCAAAGATACTGAAAAACGTGATAAATTCCGCATATATGGTGAACTTATAAACACCTACGGATATGGCATAACACCTGGTGCAAAACAGTTTAATGCACTTAACTACTACACCAATGAAGAAATAACCATTCCTCTTGATGAAACATTGACACCTATTGAAAACGCTAATAAGTACTTTGCAAAATATAATAAGCTGAAAAGGACTTACGAAGCCGGAACACGACTTATTGCTGAGATTAAAGATGAAATCATGTATCTTGAATCAATCATAAATGCTATAGACATAGCAACAACTGAAAACGACCTTAATAACATAAAGGATGAACTTGCAGTAACTGGTTATATCAAAAGAAGTGGAAAGTCAAAAAGCAAAGGAAATACACACAACAAACCTATGCATTATGTATCCTCAGATGGCTTTGACATATATGTTGGAAAAAATAATATCCAGAATGATGAACTCACATTCAAATTCGCCACTGGTGGTGACTGGTGGTTTCATGCAAAGCAGATGCCAGGTTCCCATGTTATAGTCAAAACAGAAGGAAAAGAATTGCCAGATAAGACCTTTGAAGAAGCTGCTGCCCTTGCTGCATACTATTCAAAGGGACGTGACCTTGAAAAGGTAGAGGTTGACTATGTATTAAAAAAAGAGGTTAAAAAACCTGCCGGCGCTAAACCAGGCTTTGTTGTTTACTATACGAACTATTCACTTATAGCCATTGCAGATATATCAGGTATCAGACTTATATCTGGCTAATACAGAATCTTAATATAATATGATGTAAGTGTCAAAAGTATAAAAAGTCGTTTCTGCTTGCAGAAAAAGACTTTTTTACTTGGGACACGCTAAACATCAAAAATCAAGAGTTAAGTATAATACGCAATAACATTTTACGTATTATACTTAACTCCTGATTTAGTCATCCTATAGCTTATGCCCTTTAACCCTGGACATAGCAGCCAATACTATGACACTTACAATATCTGCCACGACACACGCAGCATACATAATAGAAAGCGTTCCTTTTATCTTATAAAACAGAGTAATCATTATTATTCCAGCTGCGCATGACATAAGGATAACTATACCTGCCACTCTTATATCAAGTCTGTCATTAACAGTAAGAACGATAAGTACAAATACAAAAATCACTGATACAACATACCTTATCAGGTACCACGTAAATGCTGCCTCTGTCATATCACATATTGTATTATCAATCGTAAGATATCCAAACAACGCCGGTGGATTCATCCAGTACATGAATGAAGCTATTATAACTATAACTGATGGCACTGCTATTTCAATCATCATCCTGCTTTTCATGCTTAATGTATTTATAGACTTTAGCAAAATCGCAACACATGTAACTATAGTAAACAATATAAGCCATGACCAGGAAAAGAAGAATTTGCTTCCTATATAATAATCATTAATATACGCTGCCACTGTTCTTAAATTTTCATCCATTGATGCAGTCACAAGCCTTGATATTACAAGATTTCTTATAATCTCAAGGACAATAAACCCGCTAAGTGCAGGAAATATATATATAACCGCATTGTTAGTCATATTTTTTTCATTATATATCTTAATATGATTAATTGTACTGCTCTTTACCATTGCAAGCCCAAGCAAAGAAAGAATAATAATCAGAATATATGCTATAGGTATTCTGCTCATAAGATGTATCTTTTCTATCTGGCCAATCTCTGACTTATCCATGTAAAAGCTGTTCACAAATCTGATGATTTTATCTGAGCCTTCACCTATCTTTGCTATCAAAAGATATATGCCGGTTATAAGTGAACATATATTAGCCGCTACCGCAATCCTTCCTGCCATACTTACTTTTTTATACACAGCTACAGATGCAGCTGCCAACAAAAGAATTGTGACTGGGAATATTATTTTATATATATTCCCAAGTCCTGCATAGTAATAATAATTATATATTGATGTATCAAGTGATTGTCCAGCATATACATTACTATTCATTTTATTAAGGATATTCTGAAATACATGTTCTCTTGCAAATACCAGCAAAAGTATAAGATTCAGAACCATAATTCCAATAAGACTCATAAGCCTTATAAAGGTAATTTCACTTTTTTTCATGCCTATCCTCGTTCTTTTAATATCAGGAAGCAGCTAAGTTTTCACTGGCTGCCTCCAAAAATAACATACTATTCTTACGCTTGTACCTTTATGAAAGACTTCTTACCCTTCTTAACAACAACACCATCACCGGCAAAAACTTCCTTATCAAACTTTGCAGCGATATCAGATACTTTCTCACCTGCAACAGAAGCACCACCCTGTGCAACAACTCTTCTTGCCTCTGACTTAGTAGCTGCAAGACCAGCTGCATGAATTAAGGATACAATGTCAATGCTGCCATCTGTAAATGCATCTGCTTCAAGCTTAACTACTGCCATATTAGCAGCATCACCTGATGTAAATATAGCCTTAGCTGTTTCTTCTGCCTTCTTAGCTTCTTCCTCACCATGAACCATCTTTGTAAGCTCATATGCAAGTATTTCCTTAGCCTTATTAAGCTGTGCACCTTCCCACTTATCCATCTCATCAATCTGCTCAAGTGGTAAGAATGTAAGCATACGGATACACTTTAATACATCTGCATCTGCTACATTTCTCCAGTACTGATAGAACTCATATGGTGAAGTCTTTGCTGGATCAAGCCATACAGCACCGCTTACTGTCTTGCCCATCTTCTTACCCTCTGAGTTAAGAAGAAGTGTAATAGTCATAGCAGAAGCATCCTTGCCAAGCTTTCTTCTTATAAGCTCTGTACCACCGAGCATGTTGCTCCACTGGTCATCTCCACCAAACTGAAGATTACATCCATATTTCTGGTATAACATATAGAAATCATAGCTCTGCATGATCATATAGTTAAACTCAAGGAATGTAAGACCTCTTTCCATTCTCTGCTTATAGCACTCTGCTCTTAACATATTGTTAACTGAGAAGCATGCACCTACTTCTCTTAAAAGGTCAACATAGTTAAGCTTTAAAAGCCAGTCTGCATTGTTTACAAACAATGCCTTGTCATCTGAAAAGTCAATAAACTTGCTCATCTGCTTCTTAAAGCACTCGCAGTTATGCTCAATCTGTTCTGGAGTAAGCATCTTTCTCATATCTGTCTTACCTGATGGGTCACCAATCATACCTGTTCCACCACCAACTAAGGCTATTGGCTTATTACCTGCCATCTGAAGTCTTTTCATAAAACAGAGTGCCATGAAGTGACCTACATGAAGGCTGTCTGCTGTTGGGTCAAATCCAATGTAGAATGTAGCCTTTCCATTATTAATAAGATTCTTGATCAACTCTTCATCTGTCACCTGTGCAATAAGTCCTCTTGCAACTAATTCATCATAAACTGTCATTTCTGCCATTTCTTTTCTCCTGTTCTTATTATGTTATTATTTGATATTTATGATACTACCATTAATCATCAAGCCATTAGTGCTTTAAGACAACAAAAAGGAGCATATCTTTCATCCGTGTTAAAGGACGAAAGCCTATGCTCCGTGTTACCACCTTTATTCATAAACAACTCACGCTGCCTACCTTAATGGGTCTGATGATCCTAATACTATAACGTGTATCACTACGTCGCCCCTACTAAACCTTACATGCTTTTCAGTTTGCTGCTCCAGAATGTATTCAGAATAACCATCCACCACGCCTCTCATCAACCGGCTGTTTTCTGTTGCTTAATGTTATACCTACTTGTTTCCATCAATGCATTATATATAATTATGTGCTTATTAAAGCTTATACCATATACTTAGTAATTTTGCAAGTATTAATTTTACAACTCACATATATTACTCATATATTGCTTATATATTACTCACATATTTTCAGCTATATTAAGCTTCCTTTGATTGCATATATTTATTTTCTTTATGTTTACACATATTTTTATATATAACATATGCTATCATAAGTCCTATTATACTCCCTGCAGCATCTATAAGCACATCCCTTAAGCATCCATATCTCCCTGGCACAAACCTTTGATGAAACTCATCTGTAGCTGCAAATACTATTGCTATAATCGCTGATATCACTGGAAGTCTGATGCCTTTTATGCCGTCAACTATAAGCGCAAGCATGATAAGAACTGAAAGTACAGCATACTCTGTCATGTGAGCTGCTTTCCTTATTGGAAACTGTACAGACTCTATCAGGCTATCCCTGTTGTTATCATTATAATCAACTATCCCAGCCTTATCACATACTGTAAGTATTATATCTGCTGCCTTATAACTAAGTCCCGTAGATTCTTCACCATCCTGCTTTGAAAAGCCGAATATAAGCATTGCCATGATAATAGCAGGAATCCATATCAGTATCTTCTTTATATCCATATCCTTACTCCCTATATGTACAACCCCGTACCCACTTACAAACCTATGCTTTACACACCTATAAACATAAACAAATTAATGCCAGAGCTAAATAACGATGATTCAACCCTGGCATCTATATTAACTATAATAATTCATATATACTAGATAGTAACAACTCTCATAGTATTAGTAAGTCCTCTCTTAGCCGAAGGATCTGATGATGTAGCAATACCAGCAGACACAATAACTGTATCGCCTTCTTCTACAAAACCAGCCTGCTCAGATACTACTAATGCATGCTCAATAATCTTATCAGTAGAAACCTCTGTTGCAGTCTTTAAAGGTCTTACTCCCCAATATATCTGCATTTTTCTAAGAACGTTATCATATGGTGAACAACCGATAATCTCAGCATTTGGCTTAAGCTTAGATGTAAGTCTTGCTGTAAAACCAGAAATAGTTGGGCATACAATAGCCTTAGCGTTAAGGTTCTCTGCTGTCTGGACAGTAGCGTTACATACTGCACTTGATATGCTTCTCTTGCTATGAACCTTAGATATATCAGAAGCTCTGCCCTTGATATCCTTTTCTGTTCTTTCTGCAATCTTAGCCATCATCTTTAATGCTTCAAGTGGATACTTACCATTAGCAGTTTCTCCTGAAAGCATAACTACGTCTGTACCGTCATATATAGCATTAGCAACATCAGTAACCTCAGCTCTTGTAGGACGTGGATTTCTAATCATAGAATCAAGCATCTGTGTAGCTGTTATAACTGGCTTGTATGTTGCGTTACACTTCTTGATGATTTCCTTCTGGTAGTGTGGAACATCTTCTGCTGGAATCTCAACACCCATGTCACCTCTTGCGACCATGATACCATCAGCAACCTTAATTATCTCATCAAGATTCTCAATACCTTCAGCATTCTCAATCTTAGCGATAACAGGAATATCTGAACCATGCTCCCATAAAAGCTGCTTAATCTCCTGAATACAAGCTGCATTTCTTACAAATGAAGCTGCGATAAAATCAAATCCCTGCTCTACACCAAATATAATATCATCCTTATCTTTGTCTGTGATACCTGGAAGCTTAATGCTTACGTTAGGAACATTAACGCCCTTCTTAGAACCAAGCTCACCACCATTAATTACAGTACATATAATATCTGTACCATCAACAACCTCTTCTACTCTAAGTTCAATAAGACCATCATCAATAAGAATAGTATTACCATTCTCTACATCTGCTGGAAGTCCTGCATATGTAATCATGTCAATATTTTCATCACCTACAACCTCTCTTGTTGTAAGAGTAAACTTCTGTCCTTCCTTAAGAGTAACCTTTTTATCATCCTTAAGTACGCCAGTTCTGATTTCTGGTCCCTTTGTATCAAGAAGTGTAGCTATAGGCTTGTTAATCTCTTCCCTTACACTCTTAACTAATGCAAAACGTCCAGCCTGTTCTTCATGATCTCCATGAGAAAAGTTGAATCTTGCAATATCCATACCGTTTAATGCAAGCTGCTTAATAAGCTCTCTGTCATTAGTGTTAGGACCCATAGTACATATAATCTTAGTCTTCTTCATTCTAACCTCCAAAGTAAATAAAAATAATTAATAAAAAACAAAACAATCCAAATGATTATACTTAATAACACCAAAAATAGCAATAGCCATAACAATATTTATAAATAATTTAACTATCGCATATTCTTATTGTCATTAGCTGTAATATGAATATGTGTATACAAATGTTCATTACAATACTCATAGTTTCCTGCACACTTAGAGCAGAATCTGAATACCAGGCTTTCGTCATCAAGTTCAGTTCTTCCACACACAGCACATCTATGCTTAGGCTGTCCGCTTCTTACAGGCTTATATGGTTTATTAGCACTATCCCATGTTGTCTTCTCGCTATTAGCGTTATACAGCTTTTCATTAAATGATCTTCTCTTAGCATCTGTTCTGTTCTTTTCTGCTTTCTTCGCTGTATACATAGCCTTGTTAAAATTCTTTTGTGTTGAAGATTTATAAGGAATTTTTCTTGACACTATCATAAATACTATAAAGTTAAGCATTGAAACAAGTGCTGCAATAGCATTTGCATAACATCCCATACCGCTTCCTGATAACAAACCTGCATTATATAGTCCCTGCCACATTGCATAGCCTGCACTAGAACCAGCTGCTGCCATAGAAGGCACCGCAAAGCCACATACTATAGTTATCGCAAATACAATCCCATCAAGCAGTGCCATCCACTTTATCTTTATAGGGATGATAAAGAAAAGCAGCACCTCCATATCCGGCTGTTCCATGGCAAAAGCCATAAACAAAGCAAGATTGATGTAATGTGTACTCATATTAAAGCTGATACCAAATATAAGATATATTATAAGGGCTGCAACAATATTTAACAATACTCCTGAAAAGAAATATACATTAAACTTGAATGACCCCCATATATTCTCAAGCACTGTACCTATAAGATAATAAAAATAAAGTGAAAAGAATACAAAAATAATACTTGTTGAAGGTGGCTGTATTATAAATGTGACAATACGCCATACCTGTCCAGCAAATATCTTAGAAAAATCGAGTGAAAAATATGCACTGTAAACACCTGGTGCAAACACTTCAAATACAAATCCAACAGCATACAATATAATTATATAGACCATGAGATTCTTTATTGCATACTTTGAATATTTCCTTTCAAACTTAGAAAACCAATTCATCAAACTCCTCATTTCCGTGAAAAACATCACTAATTAATGATATAACATATACAAAGTATAAAAATAATAATTTCCTTTGTCAATTAAGTTCTCATTTTAGTATTATTAATTTTATATAAACAGTCATATTTATGGTGTTGAATTATTCTGTTATTTCTTATATAATATGTCAGTTGTAATTTATTCGATGTGATTTTTCATTTTTCGACATTGTAATTTTGGAATACTTTAACATTTACATCAATATATACTAAAACAAGGAGGACGGCTCTGCCGTAATGAATATGAATAAATACAGATTAGGTATTGATATTGGTTCAACAACAGTAAAGATCGCAATTCTTGATGATAATAATAATATTTTATTTTCAGATTATGAAAGACATTTTGCCAATATCCAGGAAACTTTACAGGGTCTGCTTGAAAAGGCTGTAACAAAGCTTGGTGAATTCGAAGTATATCCTGTTATAACAGGTTCGGGCGGACTTACTCTTGCAAAGCATCTTGAAGTTCCATTTACTCAGGAGGTTGTCGCTGTATCAACAGCACTTCAGGACTACGCTCCACAATGTGATGTTGCCATAGAGCTTGGTGGTGAGGATGCAAAGATTATCTACTTCACTAACGGTATTGACCAGCGTATGAATGGTATATGTGCTGGTGGTACAGGCTCTTTTATAGACCAGATGGCTACTCTTTTACAGACAGATGCAGCGGGTCTTAATGAATATGCTAAAAGCTATAAATCTATCTATCCTATAGCTGCAAGATGTGGTGTATTTGCCAAGTCTGATATACAGCCTCTTATCAATGAAGGTGCAACTAAGCAGGACTTAGCAGCCTCTATATTCCAGGCCGTTGTTAACCAGACTATTTCAGGTCTTGCATGTGGTAAACCTATACGGGGTAACGTTGCTTTCTTAGGTGGTCCTCTTCACTTCCTTTCAGAATTAAAACAGGCATTCATCCGTACATTAAGCCTTACTCCTGAACAGACTATTGCACCAGAACATTCACATCTTTTTGCTGCTGTTGGTTCTGCCATGAACTACGACAAAAACGTATGCGTTGATGTATCTGACATAATTAAACGTCTTCAGGGTAAGATAAAGCTTGACTTTGAAGTTGAACGTATGGAACCACTTTTTGCAGACCAGCTTGCTTATAACGACTTTATCAAAAGGCATAGTGTCCATCATGTTAAAACTGCGGACATATCCTCTTATGAAGGTAACTGTTATCTGGGTATTGATGCTGGTTCTACTACAACCAAGGTAGCACTTGTAGATGAAGATGGTAATCTTCTTTATTCATTCTACTCAAGCAACAACGGTTCTCCGCTTGCTACTACGATAAAGGCAATAAAAGAAATATATTCGCAGCTTCCACCTAAAGCCAGAATCGTACAGGCATGCTCTACAGGTTACGGTGAAGCCCTTATTAAGTCAGCTCTCATGCTGGATGAAGGAGAAGTTGAGACAGTATCACATTTCTATGCTGCTGCATTTTTTGATCCTGATGTTGACTGTATCATAGATATTGGTGGTCAGGATATGAAATGTATTAAAATCAAGAATCAGACAGTTGATTCTGTACAGCTTAATGAAGCATGTTCATCAGGCTGTGGTTCATTTATCGAAACATTTGCCAAGTCACTAAACTATTCTGTACAGGATTTCGCAAAGGCTGCACTTTTTGCAAAGCATCCTATTGACCTTGGTACAAGATGTACTGTATTCATGAACTCTAAAGTAAAACAGGCACAAAAGGAAGGAGCTGAGGTATCTGATATATCAGCAGGTCTTGCTTACTCTGTCATCAAAAATGCATTATACAAGGTTATTAAAATAGCTGACCCAGGTGATTTAGGTAAACATATCGTTGTCCAGGGTGGTACATTCTACAACGATGCCGTGCTTAGAAGCTTTGAAAAGATAACAGGTGTTAATGCCATAAGACCTGATATCGCAGGCATAATGGGGGCTTTTGGTGCAGCACTTATTGCAAGAGAACGCTATGATGGTATATCAGAATCATCTATGCTCTCTATTGACAAAATAAACAGTCTTACTTACGAAACTACTCTTACAAGATGTAAAGGATGTACTAACAGCTGTCATTTAACTATTAACAAATTCTCTGGTGGACGTTCCTTTATAACTGGTAACAGATGCGAGCGTGGACTTGGAAAGGAACGTAATAAAGAAAAGGTTCCTAATCTTTTTGATTATAAGTTCCACAGACTTTTTGACTATGAACCTTTATCAGCTGATCTGGCTGTAAGAGGTGTTGTAGGTATACCAAGGGTACTTAACATGTATGAAAATTATCCTTTCTGGTTCACCTTCTTTACAAAGCTTGGTTATAAGGTTGTTCTTTCACCACAGTCAACAAGAAAGATATATGAGCTAGGCATAGAATCCATTCCATCAGAATCAGAATGCTATCCTGCTAAGCTGGCTCATGGTCATATAAGCTGGCTTATAAAGAAAGGTGTTAAATTCATCTTTTATCCTTGCGTTCCATATGAACACAAAGAAATAGATGGTACTAACAACCACTACAACTGTCCTATTGTTACTTCTTATGCTGAAAATATTAAGAACAATGTTGAAGAACTCAAAACTGAAAATATAGATTTCAGAAACCCTTTTATTTCTTTTGAAAACGAAGCAATCCTGGCTAAAAGATTGCATGAAGAGTTCCCTGATATCCCATCGGGTGAAATAAAAGCTGCTGTTTTGGATGCATGGAAAGAGCTTATGCAGTCCAGAGAGGACATGCATAAAAAGGGTGAAGAAGTCATCAAGTATTTAAAGGATACTGGTAAACGTGGTATCGTTCTTGCAGGAAGGCCTTACCATATTGACCCTGAAATCAACCATGGTATACCTGAACTTATAAACTCATATGATATTGCCGTATTAACAGAAGACAGTGTTTCACATCTTGGAAATGTTGAACGTCCTCTTATCGTTATGGATCAGTGGATGTATCATTCAAGATTATATGCTGCAGCAAGTTTTGTTAAAACACAGGACAACCTTGATCTTATACAACTTAACTCTTTTGGCTGTGGACTTGATGCCGTAACAACAGATGCTGTAAATGATATATTAACTAAATCAGGTAAAATATATACAGTATTAAAAATAGATGAAGTTAACAACCTTGGAGCTGCACGTATACGTATAAGATCTCTCATCGCTGCACTTAAAGTAAGAGATAAGAAGAATTATAAACGCACTCTTGTTTCATCTGCATACAACCGTGTTGAATTCACACCTGAGATGAGAAAGAACTACACTATTCTATGTCCTCAGATGTCACCTATACATTTTGACTTATTAGAGCCAGCACTCAATTCATGTGGCTATAATTTCGAGGTCCTTGATAACGATAACAAATCATCAGTTGATATGGGGCTTAAATATGTAAATAATGATGCCTGCTATCCTTCCCTAATGGTTGTCGGCCAGATTATGAATGCTGTCCTTTCGGGTAAATACGATCTTTCAAAAACAGCAATCATTATTACACAGACTGGTGGTGGATGCCGTGCCTCTAACTACATTGGATTCATCAGACGTGCTCTTGAGAAAGCCAACTTAGGATATATACCTGTAATATCTCTTAGTGCACAGGGGCTTGAAACTAACTCTGGTTTTAAGTATGACCTTAAGATGCTTAAAAAAGCTATGATGGCGATTGAGTATGGCGATATATTCATGAATGTTGTATACAGAACAAGACCTTATGAAAAGGTTCCTGGTTCTGTTAACGCCCTACATGAACACTGGAAGGAAATATGTATTAAACAGATTACACAGGACAAGGTAAAAATGAAAGACTTTAACAATAACCTCCGTGCTATCGTTAAAGATTTTGATAACATTGAGTTACTTGATATAAAGAAACCAAGAGTTGGTGTTGTTGGTGAGATTCTTGTTAAGTTTCTTCCTGCAGCCAACAACTATCTTGTTGATCTGCTTGAATCAGAAGGTGCAGAGGCAGTTGTTCCTGATCTTATGGGATTTCTTCTCTACTGTGCAGAAAATGCTAACTTTAAGCATAAATACCTCGGTACATCTGGAAAATCTGCATTTATTAATAATACAGTCATAAAGATTCTTGAATGGTTCAGAAAAGCTGGTAACCAGGCACTTGCAGAAAGTAAACGTTTTGATGCACCTTCATCTATAAAGGATACTGCTGCACTTGCAAAGGATCTTGTATCACTTGGAAACCAGACTGGCGAGGGATGGCTTCTTACTGGAGAAATGATTGAGCTTATACATAATGGTGCCGGCAATATCGTATGCTGCCAGCCATTTGCATGTCTGCCTAACCATATAGTAGGTAAAGGTGTTATAAAAGAATTACGTGCTGCTTTCCCTGAGGCTAATATTATTGCGGTTGATTATGACCCAGGTGCTTCAGAAGTTAACCAGCTCAACAGAATCAAACTTATGCTTGCTACTGCTAACAAGAATATTAACAAATAAGTTTTTGACTTATCATAAAAAAGTTGTATAATAATAAAAGAATATTCGGAGGATAAGCATATGAACTTTTTATTATTTTTAGGACCTATTATAGGTGTTGCAATTTCAATATTTGCCGTTGTAGTTATCATTTCAGTTATCGGCGCAGTTGCTGGATCTGAAGAAGATATTGATGAGTAAATAAACAAATATTGATACAAAAAATCCGCATCCTGATTATTTCATGACGAAATAATACAGGATGCGGATTTTTTCATATATTATTATTTTTATATATTTTCAATCTGCCAGTCTATTGGTGTGACTCCATGATTTTCAAGAAACTCGTTACATTTGCTGAAATGCCTGCATCCAAAAAAACCTCTGTTAGCCGATAGTGGACTTGGATGTGCACTTGTTAATATAAGATGCTTAGGATTCGTAAGCATAGGAATTTTATCCTTTGCTGAATTCCCCCATAACATATAAACTATTGGTCTGTCCTGTGCATTAACAGCGTTGATAACTGCATCTGTAAACTGCTCCCAGCCTCTTCCCTTATGTGAAAATGCTGCATGTGCTCTTACCGTAAGTACAGTATTCAACATAAGTACTCCCTGGTCAGCCCACTTTTTAAGGAAACCATTGTTTGGATAATAGCACCCAATATCAGACTGTAATTCTTTATATATATTCTGTAATGACTTAGGTATAGGATTACCCGGAAGAACTGAAAAGCTAAGACCATGAGCCTGATTCACCTCATGATATGGATCCTGTCCAAGTATAAGCACCTTTACACTTTTAAGTGGTGTAAAATGAAATGCATTGAATATATCATCTGCTGGGGGATATACCACGCAACTGTTATATTCATCCTTTACAAATGTATATAATTTCTTGTAATAATCCTTTCTAAACTCATCACTTAAAGCTTCCTGCCAGTCACCTGTTATCATAGACATAATTATGTTCCTCTTTTCCTCATATACTTCCTGCAGCATGTATTATATGATGTAATGATTATCCATTTTGTGCTGTAACACAATATATTATAATCTCATAGGAATACCCTTATCAGACAAATATTTCTTAAGGTCTTTTATTTCCATCTCTTTATAATGGAATAAAGAGGCTGCAAGGGCTGCATCAGCATTACCCTTTGTAAATGCATCATAAAAATGCTCCATATTACCAGCACCACCAGATGCTATAACAGGAATTGACACATTTGATGCGACTGCACTAGTAAGTTCTATATCATAACCTGCCTTTGTACCATCACAATCCATGCTTGTAAGCAGTATCTCACCAGCACCAAGACTCTCAGCTTTCATAGCCCACTCAACGGCATCCATATGCATATCTACTCTTCCACCATTTTTATATATACTCCAATGCCCATCTTCCTGCTTTTTAGCATCTATCGCTACAACAACACACTGGCTTCCAAACTTGTCAGCAGCCCGCGAAATAAGTTCTGGATTCATGATTGCAGCTGAATTAACAGATATTTTGTCCGCACCTTCTCTTAAAAGCACCTTGAAATCTTCAACTGTCCTTATTCCACCGCCTACTGTGAATGGTATAAAAACCTTTTCAGCTACGTTTCTTACAAGCTCTACTGTTGTATTTCTTCCATCACTTGATGCTGTTATATCAAGAAATACCAGTTCATCTGCTCCTGATTTATCATACATTGCAGCAACCTCTACAGGATCTCCTGCATCCTTAAGATCAACAAAATTAGTTCCCTTAACAACTCTTCCATCTTTGCAATCAAGACAAGGTATTATTCTTTTAGTAAACATTATGTGTACTCTCCAATCTATAATTCTGCAAAATTCTTAAGTATTCTAAGACCTGTTTCACTACTCTTTTCTGGATGAAACTGGCATGCAAACACATTATCCTTTTCTACAGAAGCATGAATATGAGTTGAATATTCTGTAGATGCAGCCACGATTGCTTCATCATCAGCTTTAAGATAATATGAATGGACAAAATAAACATAAGGATTATCTGAAAGTCCCTTAAAAAGTTTTGCACCCGGCTTAACTTCCAATGAATTCCATCCCATATGTGGAATCTTTATTCCTTTAGCTGCTGGTATTTTTAATATTTTACCAGGCAGAATATTAAGGCCTTCTGCTCCTGGTGTTTCTTCACTTTCCTTGAACAAAAGCTGCAATCCAAGACATATACCAAGAAATGGTGTCTTATTATCAACAACCTTTTTTATCGTATCTACAAGTCCGAAACGATCAAGATTATTCATTGCATCTCCAAATGAACCCACTCCTGGTAGAATAACCTTATCTGCCTGTAATATTTCGCTCGAATCCCTTGATACAATAACTTCTTCACCAAGCGATATAAGAGCCTTTTCAACACTCTTTAAGTTACCTGCGTCATAATCGATCACTGAAATCATTTTATTGCCTCTCCATATGCTTCAATCTTATAATAATAACTTGTAAAATCTAACTTTGACAATTCAACTAATGATATTGCTTCTGTTTCGGACATTTTAAACTTATCCTTAAATGCCTTAATGATAAGATTATACACTTCTGTCATCTTATCCTCAACGCCTAATTCTTTTGCCTCACTTCTGTATGTCTGATATCTGTCAACTCCCTTTACAAGAGCATTTAGTGCCTCTGTATGCATATTCATTTTTTCATAATTTTCATATGATTCATACTGTCTTTGAACATACATAACAACCTTTGCCTGTTTATAAAGCGTCTCATCATCTCCAGACAGCTTTATTCCATCTAAACTATTATATGCCTTGTCATATTCCTGATTAGCATAATAATCTTTAGCAAGACTAATATTTCCACTATAGTTAATAGTATATCCAAACATCTGTACAAGCACTACTATTCCAACTATTAACATAACAAACACAATTATTGATTTTGGTTTGAATCTGATTATATCTCCAGGTTTAGGCGGCTGTTTAACCTTAGGTTTCTTTGGCTTCTTTTCTTTCTTAGGCTTCTTAGCCTTTGCTTTTTTAGCTGCTTCCTTTTTAGCTGTTTTCTTTTCAGCTGCCTTCTGCTTCTTTTCAGCTGCCTGGGCCTTTTTGGCTGCAACCTGCTGTTGCTTTTCCTGTCTTTCTATCTCTTCCTGCTGTTCCTCAGCCTCACATTCTTTAGCCTGTTTAGCTTTGAACTGCTGCATTCTGTATTTTATCTTTGCAAACAGACCTTTCTTAGGTGCAGCTGAATCATCAAGAGTATCCTTACCATGAAATACCTCTTCTATCAGAAGCTCGTTTTCATCTTTTCCTTTAGCTGCAGGTACCTGCTCTGCATCTGTTGCTTTATTCTTATCGTTCTTATCAGCTTTAGCTGCCTTTTTCGCCATTTTGGCTTCTTTCTTAGCTGCTCTGCCTGACTTTTCTAAGGTATCAGCTGCATCTTCTGTTTCATCATCAAGACTTTCAAAGAATATATCTTTAATAACTGATAAAATACCTTTTTTTCTTTTTTTCTTATTAACTGACTTTAATTCTTCTTCAAGCTGCTTCTTAACATCATCACCCGCAGATGTAATATCTGAGCTGTTATCAGCTTTATTGTCTTCCACTGCGCCAGTCGCTGCTAAATCAGAGGCTATGTTATCAGATGCCTCATCATCAGCCTGGTCACTTCCCTGATTAATCTGTGCAAGTAAATCATTAACAGCACTGACTCCGCTTTCGTTTGTAGAACCAGCATCTGTGTTAACATCATTTAATAAATCATCAAGATTCATATTTACCAGTCTGTCTTTTTCACCATCTGATAAATCCATATCCTTAATAAGCTCATCATCTTTACTTAAGTTAGAGCCAGCAGCTTCATCTTTTTGAGTTTCCTCAATCAGCTTATCAAGTGCTTTATCTGCATTTGAACTCTTGACTGATTCATCAACCTTTTCCTTCTCTTCTTTTTCCCTTGCAAGCTTAGCCACTTCCTCAGGCGTAACTGATGAAACCGGTTTTGGTGTATCAGGTTCATCATCTACTATATAAGATTCATCAACACCTGGTGCTGCCATCTTTCGTGGAACAGTCATTACATCTTTCAGAACCTTTTCCACATGCTCATCACTTACCTGCTTACCATCATTCTCTACCGGATCATCCATGTATATATTTTCAAACTTGCTATTAGGCGTATTAGACTTTTCAACCGCCTCTCTAACCTGTTCTTTAATCTCTTCTTCTTCCTCGTCTTTTGCCTGCTTCTCTGCATTTTCCCTTTCAGACATTGATTTTAAAAGACCATCAAGGTAATCTTCTTCATTTTCAGCCACAATTCCACCACCTTTATCAATATATATAAAATACTACCATAAAGTCGTCTATTTAACAATATTTACCAGCGTTTTTAATGATTGGACATATTTACCAGTGTTTTCAATACTTCATAGGCATCATATTTATATGTAACAGACTTATCCTTTATTTCTGGTGGTATTTGATAAAACATACTATGAATTCTGTAAAAACGAGCTTTTTCATTAATCATAACTATTCTCTCAAATGGCCATTTAATAAGATTAGGATTATTAAATCCCTCTCCTAATTCTACAACAAGTAATTTTTTTGCTAATGTACCTGATAACCACTTATTATATAAATCCCATTGCTTATCTTCATTTGTCTTATCTGTTTCTCCTAAATAAGGGCAGACTATTCTTTTCTGATTTAATTCTGAATTTCTTAGTATATCATCTTTAACAGATGATATTATAAAATAATTTTTATGTTCAAGATATTTTGCCAGACAAGCTAACACATCATCTATCTCATCATTTTTATATTTCAATAACTCAGTTCCAAAACCTAACAGTATACTATCATATGTATCCATATCATTAAGAATATCTTCACATAACTTTTCCAATGTGCCGAAATCTTTGTTATTATCCATATACTACCTCATCTATATTATTTGAATTAACAAAAGCATAGATGGTGTTACCTATAAAAAGGGATAACACCATCTAACTAATCAAAATCATCGACATATATTGATATAAATGTAAAATACAAGTTACATCATATAATAAAATGATAATTATACATTTTATTTTCTAAGAAGCTTGTCTATTTCATTAACTAATAAACCAATTTCTGGTTTTGACAACTGAATATCAGCTCCTAATGCTTCACCTTTAGCTCTCATCTGATCATTTATAAGTGATGAGAATATAACAACTGGTATATCCTTAAACTTATCATCAGTTTTTATAAGCTTTGTAAGTCTGTGACCATCCATAAGCGGCATCTCTAAATCTGTTATAACACATGCAACATCCATTGAATCGGAATCTTTCATCTTGACAAGACATTCCCATGCCTCCTGTCCATTGGCACATAATGTTAAATTATCATAGCCTGACTTAATAAGTGAATCTGATATAAGCTTCATAAGTAACGGAGAATCCTCAGCTATTACTATATGTGATTCATTTCTTTCTCTTCCTTCGAGCTTATCAATATCAGAAACCTTTAGTCCTGTTTCAGGACTTATATCAGAAACTATTCTTTCAAAATCAAGGATGATAATAAGCTGGTCATTGATCTTTACTACGCCTGTAGCAATACCACTATCAGCACTGCTTATAGTACTGTCAGGCTTTATGATATCTGTCCATGATACTCTGTGAATACCTACAACAGAAGCAACATGAAATGCAACATTAAGCTTGTTGAAGTTAGTTATAATAAACATATCCTTCGTTATATCCTCTGATGGTTTACACTTAATAACCTTGGCAAGATCTACTATTGTTATCATAAGGTCTCTTGGCATAAAAACACCTTCTACACAAGGATGTGAATTAGGTACTGGCGTCACTTTACTATATGGAACTATTTCCTTAATCTTAGCAACATTAATTCCATAATGATTTCCGCCAACCATAAACTCAAGCACTTCCAGTTCATTAGTACCACTTTCCATTAATATATTAGTTTCCATATATTTTATCCTCCATAACACACGTACTATTTCACTATATTATAGCAAAAAATGTTATTTATGGCAATTAATATTTGTATAAAAACTCACGATAAAAACTCACAATAAAAATTCATTTCATAAAATTTGTCTTCCTACACCATATGCAGCTTAGTAAACTAAAAAACAAAACAAAAAAATAGTCTGAAAACAAAAAAAGAGGTACCAGACCTCTTTCATGATTATTTTTTCAAAACTGCACATTAAATATTCTATATTATACATCCGT
>UMGH01007332.1_pt1 | contig 19449 bp, 21 predicted proteins | sample 1965231 | NCBI WGS metagenome assembly UMGH01 (sample SAMEA4836068, study PRJEB28245) | human gut metagenome | biome: gut microbiome; material: fecal sample | place: Denmark | collected 2008 | reverse complement strand
TATTTTTTAAATTTTTGTTCAGCGCAAAGATATAAACTTCAAAGGTAAGCCCTAATTTGACTGCTTACAAGTAGGTGTTCGAAATTATTTTTACATTGAAAATGCTTTGTCGGGATACAGATGTTTTCTCCGTATGAAGGAGCATAGCGGGCTATGTTGACTGAGAACGAGGAAAACAGATGCGCCATAGAAAATACTTTCAATGTAAAAATAACACGTGCTGATTGTATAAAATAATTTTGAACACCTACTTAATATTACAGATTTTTTATTAAGAACTTTATATATTCATCATTAACATTAGAAATCTCGTTTTTATCATAAATTGTAAGCAACGTTATTTCCATATTTTCCACATCTATCAATATGTTGAAAGTCAAGATACGAGCCCCCCCACTCTTTCCTTTACTTTTTGATCCAATTGACATCCTAACTTTTCGAACGCCTGAACCTAAATCATCACCGACTAATGGATTCTTAAGAATCTCATTTTTCCATGACTCAAAATCATCTATCAGTGAATGGTATTTTTTTGAAAGTCTTTTAAACTGACGTTTAAACTCAGGCCCGATTTCAATAGAAACATTCATAATATCACATACCTCTCATTTCATTGATAAAGTCGTCAACACTTTGAAGTTTTCTACCCTCAATCTTTGCAACCTTCATTTCTCTTATAGCCCTTGTCAAACTATCCTTAACATAAGCTTTCTGTTTTTCCTCTACAGTTGGCTTAGACACATTCTTTATAATAGAAGTGGATACCACACCACGCAACATTTTAATTGCTTTACGTACACTTGCCAGAGACTGGGTATCGTCTATTGTTACTAATATCTGTTCCATAATTATTTTATTTAAAGGAAGACAATATTATTCATTCTTTCTAACCGCAAAAATAATTATAAAAAATGAATAGACAATCTTTTTATCCGTAAATATACTAAATTTACCTCATTTCAGATTCCTTGTAGTTAGCCTATATCCCTATTTTATACTCGTAAAATTTATCCATGTACATTCATTTAAACACAATTCATCACATTCGCTTTCCTCAAAAGAACCCATAAGCGTACCATTATTATCATACATACTCTGTCTTACACTTTCACAAAGTTGTTTCCCAACAGTGATGCAACAATATCAAAGAGTCTTTTAAATATCATGTTTTTTTCTATCTTTAAAATAGTTTTTTAAATAATACACATTTGCAACTTCTTCCTTATAAAAAGAAACATGCATCATCCCCTTATCTAAATTTTGGAATGCTTCATAAACAGAAAGGTCTTTGTCACATTGCTTTTTAAGCCTAAAAGCCATTGCAATCAAATAAATAATGTGTCTAACATCAAACACATTATTTATGTCATTACCTGTTGCAAGATTTTTACCTTCTACTGAAAAATGCTTCAATACATGAAGTAAACCTCCCACGAAATCGCTTTTTGAAGGAACCTTTTTATTTGGTAAAATCCTACGTAGCAAATTAATCTTTAAGACATCGCTAAACGCCCCCCTGTTTGTATACACCACATAACAACAATTGTAGTCTATCAGATAGTCTAAATAAGCTTTCTTATTCCCAAAAGCATTATACCCACTAACACTATAAAGAGCATCAATTACATCATCAGCATTACCAGTACCAAACTTTTCAGGACATTGTTGTTGTGCCAATATTATTTGATGTGAAATCGTTTTTAGAAAGCCCGTGTTATAAATGATATAAAAATCCTCATCACAATTTTCAGTCTTATAATGAAAACAATCATAAATCGAAAAACCAAATTGAAAAGCATCCAAAGTCTTTCAAACTTTATTCCTCTCTCCATTTTCATGCACCCATATTTTCCAAAATATTGGCTGAAGATAATTCATCAAATCATCGTATTCTTGTCTATCAATCCTTTTCATTATCTTCCCTACAAATACCCATGCTTTTTTCTCCACCCATAATGCCATACTTGGAAGAATGGTATCCACATGGCTTCATTGGCATAGGGCAACATTAGTTGAAGGTTATGTTTCCATTGCAGTAATCCTTTCTCCAATTTATTACGTCCATGCTTCAAACCAAGAGCCTTACCAAAGTTACCTCCAGCCATAACACTATCCAATAAACGAGAACCAAGCACTGTGTTTGGAACACACAACATTACGTCCTCTTCCAACAAGAAAACTTGTTGCATAACATACATCACAGCACCGACAAACTTTCTTAAGCCTACAGAGCATAACACATTATAAGCATTAGTCCGTTCTTCATGAGAAGAATGCTTAAGAATAAAGTAGTAATCCATCAATTGCCTTAACCCAATACCTTCTTCAAACACATGGCGGTTTATATGCACCATAGAATGTACAAGATTAAAGAGAACTGTAGGATAAGCAAAACCAACAGCTTCATCATAATGAGCAAACTGTTCAGAAGCTTGCAAGTCAAAGAAAGTTTTCAGTTTCTTATTCAGAAAAGGGTTATACATCCAACTCGGACAGAAATGAATCTCCACAGGCACATCCTTAAAGAATTCAGCTGTAGCATGAACCAAATGAACATCATAAATCCTAACCCCTTTAGAGCGTATAAAGTTCACAATGTCATCACGTTCACCTTCCACCCACAAGTCAATGTCCCCACAACGTCTTCGTTTAAAATTAGGATAAAGCAAAGCAACACCTTGACCTTTAAGCACGCAAGTTCTAAATCCACCAAATCAAAAGCAACCCACATAGGGATGCAACAATATCAAAGAGTCTTTTGAATATCATAATCAATTAATCTAAATCCTTATCAAACAAATATCCCCACACACGTCTTCCACAAAACATCAGGAAGTTAGTGTCCGAGAACATTCTGTATTTCCAACTATTACGAAACATATTTTTCACTAACTCCATCCTCACCTGCATGTCAGAGCGTTTGTTATTACTATCTACGTTCCGATAAAGCGTATCATCCAACAAACGTCTGTCAGCTATATCATCCTTCGGACAATCAAAAGGAATGGTTATTCCACAAACCCTGTTAGCCAATCTGCTCATTGCATATCCAAAGGACAACATTCCATATTTTTTACACACATTCTTCCACTCACTCCAATCCACCTTATCAGCATAAGTCTTTAGCACCATAGCCCAATCACATATATGACGCAAAATTATACCTTCGTTCAAGAAATGTTCTTGCGCATGAGCCAACACATACACTGCATCAAAGAAAGGAGACGTAGCTTTTAGCTGCGAGTCACCGATATTCTCATTTTTTCCATTGTCTATCCATAAACGCAACTCACGTTCAAACCTCTTAGCCTTACTACTTCCTTTTATGGGCAACAGAAACTGATGATTCTCCACTATCAATCCTCTAAGCAATATTTTTGAATGCTTGTAATAGCTACAGTCCACAGTCAGTCCTTTTTCCTTTGCAATCCTATTGCCCTCTTCATAATTTTCTTTTAGAAAACAATCCATATCCGTACAAGAACGATGTTCTGGCTTTGGATAAAATCTGCTCAACGAAAATCCCTTCAATACATAAATATCTACTGCATACTTACCATAAAGATCCGCCAAACTTTTCGCGGCATACCATTGTACATTATACACTTTTTCCTGTTGTACAACAGAAGCAATCCATTGCATTTTTATTTGCATTGGGATTGATGCCAAATAGCCATTCTTTTTATCTAAAAGCTGTAAACCATCTAAACATATCGCCAATACACCTTGTTGGCTTGACATAGTCCAAAGTGATTTCCAATCTACAGACTGAAGAAAATGGCTATCACTACTTTCATCCAATCCTAAAGAGATAAGCTTAAAAAGTATGGTCTCTGTATTTATATTTATCATTTTCTTTTAAAATTATGTCAATTACAAAGTACTATATAAGCATTACAACCTATACAACATATCACAATATTATCCGTCCAAAGTTCCCCACCGCAGTATCGCACTACGCTTATGCCGCCACTCGGGTGGGAAAATAATTCTATATTCTATAATTCAATTATTTAATGAGTTGAATTATATCTTATCTCTACTTAAAAAAAGTATTTCTCATCCGACAAATTATCATACTTATAATCTCCAATAGCCCACTTGCTGGCATGTTGTTCATAGCGAATACGTTCAGGGGAAGGAACTTTCATGTAATCTCCAAAACGGTCGGTAAGAAAATCTTCCAACCCACCAGCCACATTTAATTCAATAGTCTCAAATGGAACACGTTTCACTGTTGCAAAATGTTCATGCTTATAGGTTCCATTCTTCAATAAAGCCTTACCGAGATAGTTACAATAATAATTTGTTTTTTTATTACGGAAAGCATATACTTGATTAAGAGCGAAATTCAAAAGAAATCGCTTAGGAAACAGTTTCATACACTTCAGCATATAATATACTACACCACCTCTACGTTTATATTCCTTATTTGCAAGACCCTTTACAATTACATATTTTGCCCAAATATACTGCCAGTAGCGCAGAATCTTGTTGTTTGGACATGTATGCAAGATAAAAATATCCACATATACACCTTGATGCACATGCCAATCTTTTATTATATCCTCTTCAAAATAAGAATTGTTCAAACGTACTTTAGCCGTAATAACCTTGCCTTCTGACGCACCCAACTCTTGAAGATAGTATTTTTCTTTATCACCGTCCTTATTAAAGGCATCACGAAATTGTTCATATTCATCAGGAGTCATAAACACATCAAGATCATCATCCCATGGAATAAAGCCACCATGACGCTTAGCACCAAGGGCAGATCCACCCATAAGGCGATAAGTTATATTATGTTTCTGGCAAAACTGATCTATATCATATGCAATGTTAAGAATAACATTTTGCAATTCTTTTAATCCCCATTCATCTGGAGTTTCTTTACGCATCAAATTATTCATATTTCATTCGATTTTCCATTAGTTTTCTTACAATCTTACGAATAGGTTTCGGAATCTTATAATATAAATCAAAAACCCATTTACGTTTTGAAGTCAAGTACTTAGCAACCACCGCATCATAGCCTTCATTTATCCAATCAGCAAAAAATGCATCTCTATTTTTAGGCTTTAAGGTAGTACTTTCCAAACACCCATTATTATTGACTGCAAAATCTATTGGCAGAGCGTTTACACCATCCAGCTTATGTTTTATTATTTCAAAATATCCCTTACCTTTAGTGGTGTTCAATAGCAGACAAGATACTCCTCTTTTACTATCCAATCCAACATTTGCCTTCTCTATCCCCCAGAAGTCAGCTAACGTAATGTCCGAACATCTATTAGGTTTTGCCCATTGGCATTGATAACACGAAGGTCGCAAGGTTATATGTTTTTGAAATCCGAAATAATAAGGATCTTGATAATGCATTCTTAAAACAGTTTTCTCTTTGCCATTTTTTTCATACTCTAACTTGAGAGTTTGCGGATGTTGAACTTTGCTACCTTTATATCGAAATTCAACACTTCGCACATTACCAAAGATTCTATTATTCCATCTTATATTTTCGTCAAACAATCTTTGGTTGGGAACACCATGACATACAAAATCCACTATGAGTAGTTTTTCCCTAAGATTGTCTCCAACATAATTTTGCAATGCTTGACACTGACATGGTGTTCCAACAAACAACACTAAAGAACCATTCTGCAAATCCTTCTTCACATTGCTGTAGATTCCAGAGCAATCACTTTGAAGATATTTTGATTTGCACAAAGGACGCAAGTCTTCAATTTCTACGATCCTTCTATGTTCAAGTTTCAATCTATCATCAAAGGCAGCACCATACACTACACCTCCATCATTGATAACACAAGAAGCAAGTAGCGAAAATACTCCTCCTGATGACCCTGTATCCTTTTTGCAGTTATCAGACGCAAATGCCGAGAATGCATAATCTGGCTTTTCATTAACACAAACGTTAAGAGCAGGACATTTTTTAGCACATAAACCACAATCCACACATCTGCTTTCATCAACTGTGGGATAGAAAAAACCTTCAATATCCTCTTTAAAAGATATACAATGTTTAGGACACACGTCTCCACACATTTTACATCCTGTACAAGAGGACTTTGATAATGATGTTATGCTTTTACTTTTTACCATGGAGTTTTTCTCTTAGTATTGTAGAACTTATGCCGTCTGTATGTGTCAAATATTCTATTTTAGCTCCATATTTCGCAAATTCCTCCTCGTATTTATTATATAGTTCTGTACCTTTCCATTCATCACCATGAAACATCACATCAAAATGACGTTTTTTCAAAAAGTCCAATTTGTCCATTGAAGTCTGTGGCACAACCTCATCCACATACCTTATAGCTTGTACAATTGCAGCGCGTTCATCATAAGGAATAATTGGAGTTTTGTTCTTATATGATTGCACACACTCGTCTGTACTCACTCCTACAATAAGGTATTCACATTGTTCCTTGGCGCGACGAATAAGATTCAAATGTCCAATATGAAACATATCATACACGCCTGTCGTATAACCTATTTTATATTTCTTTTTCATAATAATTATAAGTTTAATTTCTTGCAAATGTTCTAAACACCCAACCTCTTAACCAATTAGGCATTGCCACCTGTACTGCCCAACGTATCGTTACATTATAGGCATACTTAGGCCATGAAATCAGCTTATTATCAAGCATATACTTCTGCAAACGAGCTTCACTTTCGAAATACTTCTTACCTCCTCTACGCTGATACATTTCTTCTCCTACACGCACATTCACTAAATTCTCTTGAATGTTATAAAATTTATAGCCACCCAAAGCCAAGCGAATCCACAAGTAGTAGTCCTCTTCGCAATACCAATCCTGATAGCCACCCACCTTCATTACATCACTCTTCTTAAGCATTACAGTAACAAGGTTCATAGGACAGCGCGACTTCAAATATTCCTTAATGTCAGAATTCTTCTCTGGAACAATTCGTGTTCCTACAACATTATCAGTGGTATGAATAAACTCATTTATCAATCCACCCACCACGCTAACTTCTGGATGCTCCTCAAAAGCCTTCAACTGTTTCTCAAAACGATTAGGCACAGACAGGTCATCTGCATCCATCACGGCACAAAGTTCATTCTTAGCAGCCTCAAGCCCAGTTTGACGAGCTATGGCATGCCCCATATTCTTTGGAAGAGGAATAACCTTCATTATACCCGTTTTTTCTGACAAATTTTCTATTGTTTTAAGCATCATATCAGGAACAGGACCATCAATCACAAGAATAATTTCATCAGGAGGATATGTCTGATTATATATACTTAGTACCGCTTCTTTAAAGTCTGTCGGGTTGTCGTTTTTATAAACCGACATACAGACAGAATAGTCAGTTCTCATTATCATCTAATATATCAAAATTTGCGACCTTTATATTTCTTTCATTTAAATATTTAAGTGTATCTGGATCTGAAAACATTTTCCATTCTGCTAATCTCACATCCGTTAATGTACCAAAATATTTATAGTTGGCAACAATTGCAGGATGAACTACCATTTCAACAATATTTTTTTTCTTCCATAAAACATTTTCTGCTATATTTCTAATATCTTTACTTTTTTCTGTATCATCGAAATATATCATTCTTCCATCTGGAAGTTTTGTTCCTTTTCTAGGTATTATATAACCAAACCATATATCAAAAAAGATACGCTTTGCCAATTCTATAAATTTACCCTTGATAGTTGAAGGATAAGTTCCACCTTTTATATATGTACGTTGAAAAGATCTTGTCTTATCTATACCTAATTCTAAAGCCACTTCATTAAATATAGAAAACGTATGAATCGATAATCCCGAATTCTGATGTGTATTCCAATAATCCGCCTTTCCACATAAATCATAAAACAACTTATATTGTGCCTTTAGTTCCTTTTTTATATGTTCTTTTTTTATTAAGCCTTTCTTATATCTATAAAAGAAATCAAGAACCTTATAGAAATTACCATTTTCATCTACTAGACTGGATATTTCATGAATAGGAGATATTGGTTTACCTGCAGTAATATTCCAATGCATTCCTATTGAAACATTTGGAAAACGTTTTCTTAAATTAGCAGCAGGAGCCAAATCATCCATATTAACTATGACATTTGTTGTTGTTACCAACCCTGCACTCATACAATCATCTATGGCTTTGTTTACAACATCACACATACCATAGTCATCAGCTGTAATAATATAGTATTTCATTTTTCAAACAATTTATTATAAACATTTCTTAATTTAATTTCTTCTTTCTCCCAATTATATTTTTTAAGAACCAACTCATGCCCTTTCTCTCCATAACTTGCCAATACAGTAGGATTATTCAAAAGATAGAGTATTTTATCAGTATATTCTTCTACAGAATCACATTTTACTAAAAATCCATATTCATCCTTTCTCATAAAATAACCACATGGAGGTAAATCACCAGTAATGACAGGAAGTTTATAATACATATATTCAAACATCTTAGTTGGAATGTTTGAACGCATTTTAGGAGTATCAGGTAAGGGTATCAGACCAACTCTTGTTTTCGATAAATATAAGGGCACTTCATATGGTGGTATTCTATCCATAAGAGTAAGATTTTCTTTTATTTCAAGATCATAAGCAGTTCGTTCAACCCATTCCTTACCACCATCAAATTTAAAAGGCGATATTAATAAACATCTTAAAACCTTACCTTGTTCTTTGGCTTTTTTCATTATATTCAATATTAAATTCGCAGTAAACTTTGCCATTGAACCCGGGAATATTATATCATATTCTTTTGTAATGTTTTTTAGATTTTTATCAGCTTCCGACAATTTCTCTATCGATGGATAATTAAAAAGAATTGTTGTTTTTCTTGTTGGAAAATGTTTGTATACTGCTTGATCCGCCACTATTATATGATCAAAAGATTTACCACTAAGCCACTCCAAGAACTTCATTATCCTATGAAGTGGCTTTCGCACATACCATGGGAGATAATACTTTGTTAACATTTGAGAAGGATAATCCTCATGAACATCATACACCACTTTTTTATTAGTAAACCATTTTAGTAACAAACCAGTTGGTATAAGTTCAGGATCATGAAAATGTACTACTTCACAATCTAAATTCTTAACAAGATTAAATGTTTTAAGAAAACTCAAAATACGTCTTATTGTATTTGTATCCTTATCTATATTAATAGCGTTTATATCTGGATCAACATTACCAACACAATTATTTGCAACATATATTACATCGTATCCAAGTTTTTTTAGAGACAATACTTCTTTATAATAAACTCGATTATCATTCCAAAAATGTACTGTCGTTAATACACATACCTTATGTTTCATAATTAATTAATTATTTATTTAAACCTCTCAAAATATCTGTCAAATAATACAATCTGGGAAATTTTTCGTTCAAAAAACGTCCTAAATAAACAATAGGATAGCGGAATGGTGTATTTCGCTTTTTAAAAGTAAGAATATCATTGCTTGAATGTAAGGGATTTGAGAAATATTTTTTACGTTCAACTGAATTCATCTTCAAAATTTTATTACGCTCATCACTCCAATTCCTATGATCTCTCTCACACTTACCACATACATTTGCAGTTATTAAAGCGGTAAAACCATGTTTTTTTGCCTGTATTGAATAGTCATAATCTGCCGCGCCATGAATATAACCTTTATAAAATATACCTATTTTTTCTGTTACGGCTTTAGCTACCATTAATATATTAGCATTTGTCTTGTCAACAATTTGCGGAATTCCTAATGGGAGAACTCTTCTATCTGTCCCAAGAAATCTATTAACCCATACTGCACCACCATACGTAATAACATTAGGATTTTCTATATCACATGTTACACCAGAATAAACACCAGGAACCCCAAAAGTCTGCAAACTGTAAGTATGGGCATTTAATAATTCATGAAACATGTTGTCCATAGGAGTAGTATCATCATTCAAAAGAAGATAAAAATCCCATTTGTCTTTTTTCTTTAATGCCTCTTTCCAAGCAAAACGCATACCTCCCGCCCAGTACATATTTCCATCACCTTGCATTATAGTAATGTCTTTGTCCTTAAAAGTGTCGCGAACTGCTTGTGATGTACCATCTGTACAACCATCATCTGTCAAGTAAACACTTAGAGATATTTCTGCATCAGAATAGGCTTTTTGCGCTGAATATAAACCTTCTAAACACGCAATAGTTTTTGCTTTTCTGTTAAAACAAGTAAGTATAACTGCAATATCATATTTTTGCATAATCTTCTGTATTTAATTTCTTTATTATTTTTGCAGGATTTCCACACGCCACCACATTAGGTGGAATTGATTGAGTGACAACAGAACCTGCTCCTATCACAGAGCCACGTCCTATTGTTACACCTTTTAGTATAATGCTTCTTGCACCAATAAAAACATTGTCCTCAATAATAATTGGCTTTGACTTTGTTTTAGAATCATCGTTTCTTAACCTATCATCCCAATTTAAAGGATGAGAGTCGGTATCTGTTATTAAACAACCTGATCCAATAAGCACATTATCACCAATTTTTTTCCTTGTTGATGCATTTATTGTAGAACCAGATATACCAACATTATCACCAATTTCTATTACTGAATTTGGTTTTGAATAGTTGAAAACACATGGTTGTATTGTTCCAATAGAATTATATTGAGGCGCATTGGCACAATGAAAATTCTTGCCAATTTTAATAACTCCAGGAGTTGTATGATGTAGCAAGGCTACATACTTTGGCATCTTTTTTACCAAAATACCCCCCCGATATTCCAAGTATTGTCAAAACTCCATCCTATCCTTACACAATGAATCCACGTACGGATACATATAAACATTCTTTTAAACACTTTTATTATTATCATAATCTATTGAACGTTTAGCTATTTCTATATAAGAGAATTCCTTTCGAGCTTTACTAATTGCATTTTCTTTCAGCGAAGCATATACATCACTTTTTCTTATTACTTTTAATATTTCTTTTTTTAAGCTATCTTTACTAACATCTTTTAGTAAAATACAATTACCTCCTACATCAACATGATTAAAGCCACCATTCCAATCTTTAAATAGCGCAGGTGTTCCCGATGCACATGCCTGTTCCCAAAGTACAGAATGAGTTCCTGGGAAAACAGCAAAATCAGATGCAAGATAATAATCATACGCATCATCAGCACTTATCCAACCGAGATACCTTATATTCTTATTATTGACAGTTAAAGAAAAATCTTTCATATCTTCTTCATACCTGCCAAAAATTATCAAAAATAATGTAGGATCATCAATTTCTTCAAATGCCTCAACTAATAAATGAATATTCTTTGCTCTATCTATTTTTCCTCCTGTAATAAACACAAAAGAATTATCTGGAATTTGTAATTTGTTTCGAATGTGTTTTCTTACATTTTGTCTATCTTCCCAATGAATTTTCTTTTCATCGCCCCCCATTACAAGAAGAGCTGATTTTTCTTTTGGTATACCATAAATATCTTCTTGATAAATCACTCGCCAAGGCGTTACCCCCCATACTTTTTCAGCAAACTTACCTATTTTTTTACCCACTCTTTTTCCACAAAAACGTCTGTATAACTTTTGTTTTATTGACTTTATAGGAGCATTGTAATAATCACTATGATTATCAGCATATAATTTCACATTACGATGATTTTCTATATATCTAACAATTTCAAAATTATCTGGCGTACATATTCCATGTACAAATATTATATTAGGTTGCAACTCTTCTAATTTTTTGTAGAGTCCAGATGTAGCATTTACAAACATATTTACAAAAGGCACCCTTTTAAGAACAGAAGTATTTTCTTTCAATACATGCACAGGAATTCCATCAGGATTTAAATATGTTATAGGAGGTGTTCCTCCTTTATATGAAGCATCACCACCTTTATTATAAGTGACTATATTTACGTCAAATCCCAATTCCTTGTGTTTCTCTGGAAGGATATTTTCTTGATAACCAAACCCATTTTTATAGAAACAGGCTATCATAACATGTACTATTCTATTCATTTGCTTTACTAATTAAACTGAAAAACTTAGATTCTACTGAAAATAAATGAGCATTGGATTTTAACCATTCTACATCTTTATTCCACCATTTAAATTTTAATAATTGCTGTATTTCTGATTCACGATACCTATAACGTATAACTCTTGCAGGAACACCTCCTACAATAGCATATGGAGGTACATCCTTTGTAACAATACTGCCCATTGCAACAATAGCACCATCTCCAATTCTTACTCCTCCTTTAATCATAACCTTTGAACCAATCCAAACATCATTTCCTATTATACATTTATATCCTTCAATCTCCATTTGCTCATCAAATAAATTTTTATCAACAAATGTCTCTACAGCCTGTTTTAAAGTACTGAAAAAAACAGGGGAAGTAGAAATAAATCCCTTTGTAGGATGCGTATAAGGCTCTACATAAACATCATGAGAAATACTTGAAAAAGCGCCAATTCTACATGAACTCATATCTGAATTTGCACCAACATAAGTATACTTTCCTACAACAGAGTTACATATTGAAGCCTTCTTTTTAATTTTATTGCATCCTCCAAGAATAGTTTTCCTGTTAAACAACGCTGTTGAATCAATAAAAACTTTATTCCGCTTAAATTTACTCATCATACAAAGACGATACAGGAAACGTAAAATATTTTTTATCATACCCTTTGTTTTCTTAATGAATTAATACAATAACCTAAAAGCATAAAAAACATAGCATCATCCACAAATGTACTAGAAAAGCATAAACCCAAAATACTGCTTGCTACCAATAAAATACCAAATGACCTATTAATTTCATTTTGACTACATTTTATCAACATTCTTATTATAATATATAATAGAGACAGTAATAATACAATTCCAAATATCCATCCAAAAGAGAATAGAAAATCCAGAACTATATTATGTGGATAAGTATTTACGTATGAATATGAACCCAAGATACCATGTCCACTTAACGTACTATCGCTCATCAACTCTCTTATCAATGTTTCTCTAATATAATCTCTACCAACAGATGTTTCCATCTCACCTTCAAAATATTTATCAAAAATTCGAGTACTCATACCTAATTGAAAGGTCAGCATCTGCATAAACATCATAAACTGGTCCAAAAATGAAACAGCAACTATAGTTAAAGAAATTGTCGCTATTCTCATCGTCTTTTGATATTTAGAAGGACGAATAAATAAAAGATAAACTGCTATAAACACTATGGCACATATTACTGGACCTCGTGTTCCCAACGACAAAAGCAACATTAGTCCTAAAAGCATTGATACTATATTAAATAGCCCTAATTTCTTCAATGCCCACCATGAGACCATCAACACATGAGGCAATATGTCATAAGCCAATCCCATATTATATTCCGAAGTATCTCCTGTATAAGACGCACTCTGTGCATATAATAATTCATAGAATGCACATATATATATCGCGATAACAGATATATAATAAAATGATTTATAAAACTTCTTAATATCAAGAGATACACCTATATAATAATAAGGAAGTGTAAGTATACTGAAACTGAATAAACGTCCTAATAAAACTTCTTCGTTCTGCGGATATAACAATATGTTCACCACATACCATATGAAACAAGCAAACACAAACATATGATCAGACATAGTTATGCGTTTCAATAGTTTTGGTAGACTCAACAGAATGGGAGCTAATACTATACACCACTCCAATTCATCCGTCATTGTTCCTAGTATAGGAATATGATTGTTTATTCCACGCCAATATCCCAACAAAATTGCCCCCCAAGCTATCAAATAGACAGCATTAAATGGCTGAGACAAGAAACATATTGCTTTAATCAACCTCTGTTTAATATTCATTTTCTCAAAATTGATTTTACAAATTGTTTCAATTTATATACAATAATCGCTTTACGCTGAACTATTAATTCATTTTTTATAAGAGCTTGCTTATATCCAATCGTGTATACATCATGTAAAAACGCATCGCGTTTTCCATCTTGATAAGGTGATTTTGAATCAGTACGTACACGCTCATATACATACGAAGCATACTTCAAAGGTATTTCACCTATAACGTTATCATCATGCTTCATCAACTCAGACATAACCCTTACACCCCTTTCGCTGTTCGCAAGTATCAAAGATACTCCACGTTTATCCCATAGTGTGGGCTTATAATCCTTAACTTTCCAAAAGTCTGCTAACGTCACGTCCGATGCTCTTTCTCCATTACAATAGGAGCAATTCCTACAACTTTGACGAATATTATAATATTTTTCAAAAATATTATAATATTCGTCAAACCTCCACGGAATTCGGCGAAGCTTAACCTCTGTCGGCTTTGCCGACTCGATTTTTGAGAAACTAATTTCGAAGTCATCCACCCAGCCACGATTCTTTGGTCTGAAAACGATTTCCTTTACATGCTTAATACCCAAGTATTCCAAATGTTTGCGTAGCAAATCCATCGAAGGCACACCGTGACATACAAAATCAACCAATAATAGTTTCTCATAATCTTTTCTTAGATAGGATTTCAACCCAGCTGTTTGACAAGGCGTACCACAAAACAATACTTTTTTATTAGCTTGCAAATCCTGCTTAATTTTGCGGAATGCATAACCAATGTAATTTTGCACATATTTCGAACGTTGCAGTTCTTTGAGTGTCACGTCCTCTGTAGAATGACACTCCAATCTAACTAGACCTTCGTAATTAAACGCTGCTCCATACACGATACCATTCTCAGCTAAAACATATTGTGCCAACAAATGAAACATACCACCCGAAGAACTGGTCTTACGAATTATGTCATCAGTAGCCCAGCCATAATAGGCCTTACCGGCATTTTGTGTTGGTTGTTCTGTTACTTGGGGACAAACTTTGTCACACAAACCACAATCAATACATTTTTCATTATCTATAACAGGGAAGTAGAATCCCTCGTTGTTTTCGGGTAGGCTGATAGCATCTTTCGGACAACAATTTGCACAAGCAAAACATCCTGTACATGTCTTGACCAAATCTAATATTTCTCGTTTACTCATTTTAAAACGGCTTTAAGCATTTCCGACATGTTTTTATCAAAGACAGACAAGTTTTCATCTCTAAATTTTATAACATCCATACTGGTTGTTGATTCTAATAGACTAAAGATTTTCTTTGGAGATTCACACTCTATCATAGCACCACATCTATTTTTTTCCAAGGTAGAACCTTTCAATAAATTGTAGATCTTACTCTTTACATCTCTTTTACGTGCCATTTTATGCAGTCCAACCAAGTCTAATATTTTAGCTGTTCTGCCATTATCACCATAAGAATCAATACTATAGAATGGTGTTCCATTAGAAATTGAACTTACTATTGCATGAAAACGCAAGCCACAAAACGCTTTTGCATTCTTTATCCATAGAAACCATTGTAATGGATCTATCGGATACCCAATGGTGTAATCAAACTTCATACCACTTTTCCCCTCAGGTATTGGTAGCTCTACCAGCTTATATCCCGCACCATTCACATAGGCTTTGAATTGTGTAAACCACTTTATTTTCTTTTCAGCAAACTTTCCTACATTAATCCAATTCTTAGGCAATGACATAAGATAATATCCCTTGGATTTTTGACCACAATTATTCCACTGTTCATCGTCTATAAAGCGGAACAATGTGAATACGGGATCAGGATTAATATTTTTTACAAATGTCTCACCTCCAAATATATCCCGATTTACAACTTCCTTAGTCCAAGCATCACGCACTGTTATATATTTAAACTTTGACAAACAGTCATGAATAGCTAGTCTTTTATCCTCTGTAATATTACAATATCCATTACCCATGTGCGCTGGTGATATAGACGCTACTGACACATCTTTTATATCCTTATCCTTAAACAACCACTCTGCAAAGTAAATATTATCGTCTTTGGGAGAGCGCCATACAGCATCTGCTCCAATCACAATTGCATCAAAAGCCTCCTCTTTCACTATACGACACAAATCTTCATCCGTTGTTACTTGCTTTGTCAATGACAAGCAGGTCTCAACAAAATGCTTATGTGCTTCATACTGTTTTATGTCAACCTTATTTTTGTAATCAAAATCTGTCTGACGAACATAATCTATCACCTTTACATCATGCCCCAATGAGGATAAATAACACATCGAGCTATACGCTTGAAGATTAGCTCCGAAATTTGCAGGACGATGAAACGTAAGTATTCCAATTTTCATTTTAATTCTTTATAACTTATCAATTTACTATTAGCACAATATTTTTCAATAGTATGCGCCTTTATCAACTCATACTCCTTAATATAATCAGGATGTCCAGGATGGCACATCAGTTCAATAGTACAGTCTTTTAATTGGTGTCTACCTCTTGCCAACTGCATGCATTCACTCTCGTATGCATTAAAATAATCAGTAACGCATGCTTTTCTTTTTATTTGTCTTCTCCAATTATCACTTTCTATAGTCGAATAAATAAATGAAAGAGCTCCTCCAAAACCACTCAATGAACGTGATAATGACAATATCCCTGGGATTAACGAGATTATTCCAAGATTTACGTTTACCACATTTTTAAAACCGTTTAAAGGAGATGTATAACGATTGCGAACCATATGAATATGGTATTTTTTACACAAACTCACCAATACATTTCTAAAAACATATTCTCTATGAATATGGTGATGTCCATCAAAATGAGTAACAGGTATTTTTTCTGTATTTATCACCTTGCTGATTTGCGCATCCCATTCTTCATAAACCGCCTTTAAAAGTTCTGGTGTATAGTTCTTTAAATTACGTATCTTCTTTGTAAAATAATTTTCATTATCAACTATATTCATCTGACGGAACACCATACTATCTGTCAAGGCTTTTCCCTCGGTTAAATTCAGATGAACACCAAATGATGCTTGAGGATTTTCATCTACAATAGCATGCACTTCTTCCCAAGTTGAGGAATTTGCCATAATTGTTGAAGACGTTATTGCACGTAATGACAAAGCTTCACCTATTGCCTTGTTTACAATATGGTTTTTACCCAAATCATCTGCATTGATTATTATTGAAACTGACATATACTTATTTTTTTAATTTAGCCATTTTAAGAAATCTGTCTAACTGATTATATATTATTTGTTTCTCCTTTCTTGTGCATCCTATCATTAGTATAGAAAGTAAAGACGATATACAACACACTAACGAAACCACAACAAATGAAATAAATCCCTCTGTGAGAATTTTACTAAAAAACAAAGGAATAACAGATGCCACAATTGTCACCATTAGTATCTTTAAGACCACCTCCTTTATATATTCAATAGATGAAAAACTCTTAATATAAATTGGTATCATTATCAAACGAGCTATTAGACTTAATATTTCTACAATAATGGCAACCACCATTACAGAAATAGGTGAAAATCCCATATATAATGCAATATAACACAATGGCAAATTACATAGTTGAAGACCACCAACGACTATCTGATAATTTCTCACATTTCCCGTTGCATTTTGTGCTGTTACCAATGGATTAGACAGTGAAGCTATCATTGATGCAACTAATGACAATTGTGCTAATTGCACAGCATATTCTGGAACATTTTTTAGCCATATATGCATTATATAGTCTGTGTTCAATATAATTGGAAAAGAAAGGAAAAGCAATAAATAATATGAAAAACGTGAGCCTCTATACAATAGACTTAGCATATAATCATAATCACCCTTGGCATACGATTGAGTTATCTGTGGATTTAACGCTATCATAAAGTTATTTGCAAATGAAGCTACTGCATTCATAACTTGATTTGATATGCCTTTGGCTGCATTCAAGATAGTTCCACAGAAAAGATTTAGAACCAAATCTACGCCTTGTCTATTTAATATGGATGCTGAATTTCCAAAAATATGCCATCCTGAATAAGAGAACATCTGCTTTGTCAATTGTTTATCAACGGAAAAACTATAATGGCATTCATTGAAATTCCGATAACAATAAACCTGATACATTATCATAACTGACACTTGTACCAACATATACAACAAGGCATACGTTATCAAATGATCAAAAGATGTCCACATTACAAGAAAACAAATGAATAAACGAGAAACTCCTTCAAATATGCTAACATAGGCAAAAGTGGACATTTTTTCGTGAGCAATTATAGCAGCATTGAATGGTACTGTTATAAGATTTATACAAAAATTTAAAACCGATATTTGAAACACCCAATTGGCTGCTATTAGTCGTGATTCTGGTATAACCATCTTATTATTAACATACCATACACCAAAACTCTCACATAACATAGCTATTATACATGCTAGTATGATATGTACAGTTAAAGAAGTGGAGAATACAGTCCTTAATCTGGAAGCAGTTCCCTTACCCATCTCAAAATTCAAGAAACGTGTACAGGCACTTGTTAAGGAAGAACTTATGAGAGCAAACATCGCCACAAACCCACCAACAACATTATATATACCATAATCTGACACACCTAAAGCTTCCAGAATAACTCGACTTGTGTATAATGATATACACATTATGAACAACATTCTGAAATACAGAAAAAGTGTATTTTTTGCTATTTGCTTGTTTTTAGAACTATTACTTTCCATTTTTTTAAGTACAAGTAGTTGATATCAAACCACTCTAATATATTTATACTGTCAATTATCCTTCACATAAATAACAATATATTGTCTACAGAACTTTTTGGCAGCAAGTTTTTTAAAATGTTGCGTAGAAAAAATACTCCCCAAAAGTCATAATAATAGACAAAAATATTTTGACAAAGCTACATTTTTTTTATTGCCTCCTTATACACAACTCAATAGCCTCCTTATGTTCTTCAGCAAAAGCCTTGGCATCTTCTACTACTAATGCCAAATAGCCACCGCCACCTGCTCCAGGCATTTTCCATGCCAAGACTCCTGGCATTTGGCTGTACTTTTGAATGTAGGGTTCTACACTTGCTTCGGGACAGGGTTTGCCATAGGCTACAGGATTTACCATGGCTGGGAACATGGCGATTTGTGCTTGGAAGGATGCTGCAAAGGCTGCTGCAAAGGCTGGAAGATTGCGAGCTTGGATGGCTGACCAACAGGCATCGGCTGCATCGGCAAGGGCTTTTACTTTTACAGGGGTGATATCTTTGCCTTCAACTACGGAACAACCTGGACGACGAGGTTCGAGTGGTACCATTACAAGATGGGCTTCAAGGAAACGAAGGGTCATCTCGTCGTTGGTGCTTTCTATCTTCTTGGGCCAGAAGTTGTTGTCGTAATAATGACGACAGAGTCCTGGAACACAGATGCCGATGGAGTCTTGCGCACCACTGATATGTCCATCTTCGCGTTCGGGGTTGTTTTC
>UMGH01017248.1_pt1 | contig 19477 bp, 14 predicted proteins | sample 1965231 | NCBI WGS metagenome assembly UMGH01 (sample SAMEA4836068, study PRJEB28245) | human gut metagenome | biome: gut microbiome; material: fecal sample | place: Denmark | collected 2008 | reverse complement strand
GCGCATGAAGCAATGTTTCGACATAAATGTTTTTGTTTTTTGGGGTCATAAATGTCCATCAATGAACCATAAATCAAAATCCTTTTTTTCCTGCATGATATTTCATTCAAATCTCATGCAGAACATTTTTGCGGATTTTGAACACCCTACCTAATGGGGTGAGGTTAGTGCATGAAACATAGCCGATTCAATCCTACAAGAAATGGTATGTATGCTTTATGCCGAGCTATGTGACTGATGAAAGGCAAAATAATACGATAATTCAACATAAATAATTTTGAACATCGAGTTACCTGCTTAATATTTAAGGTATCTGCGCAGAAAAGCGTAATTTTGCACATTGAAAGAAGAAGGTAACACTTTCCTTCGAAGCAAAAACTACTCTTATGTCACATACAATAAAAGCGAAGGTGGACATGCTTAATGGTCCGCTGTTTTTTAAGATATTGGTGTTTGCATTGCCCTTGGCAGCCAGCAGTCTGTTACAACAATTATTCAACTCAGTCGATGTGGCTGTGGTGGGACGTTTTGCCAGCAGTAAGGCATTGGCTGCTGTGGGAAGTAATGCTCCCGTAATTAGTTTGCTTATCAATTTGTTTGTGGGCATTTCAATGGGTGCCAATGTGGTTATCTCTAACCATTTAGGGCAAAGAGATGATGAAAGTACACGCCGTGCGGTGAGTACAGTATCGCTTGTGGCAATTATTAGTGGTTTCGTCTTGATGTGTTTGGGTATCGGAGTTTCGCGTCCGATACTCGAAATGATGGATACGCCTGCCGATGTACTCGATATGGCCGTGCTATATTTGCGTATCTATTTTATAGGTATACCCTTCTTCTTAATCTTTAACTTTGGTGCTGCTATCTTGCGTAGTGTAGGCGATACCCGTCGTCCGCTCTATATACTTGTAGCTGCTGGCATTGTGAATACTTTGCTCAATTTATTCTTTGTAATCTGTTTGGGCATGGGTGTTGAGGGCGTTGCCATAGCTACTGCTATCGCGAATGTGCTGAGCGCAGCTTCTATTATTTGGCTTTTGCGTCGCGAACCCGGTCCGCTTCAGCTGCAGTTTAGTCACATGCGCATATACAGCAAAGAGTTGAAGCGCATGTTGCAAATAGGTGTGCCTGCGGGATTGCAAGGAATGGTGTTTTCGGTATCGAATGTGGTGGTGCAGAGTGCTATCAATGGATATGGTTCAGCAGCTATAGCAGGTTCAGCAGCTGCCGTAAACTTTGAGTATTATTGCTACTATATTATTGTGGCATGCAATGGTGCAGCCATATCGTTTATCGGACAGAACTATGGTGCAGGAAAGTACGACCGTGTGCGCCGCATCTATCGCATCTGTATGATGATGGGGTTTGTGGGTTGCTTCATAGCCAATGCGCTTTTCACTTATTTCGATCACTTCTTTCTTAGTTTCTTTAGTCTCGACCCAGAAGTAATTCGTTATGGGGCTATTCGCATGGAAGGCGTGTTGCTCTTTCAGTTCCTTGCTTGTAGTTACGAAGTGAGTGGTTCAGCACTGCGTGGTATGGGCGAATCGATGTTGCCTACTATTATTACGGTGTTTGGTACCTGTGTGTTGCGCATGATATGGGTGTTTGTGGTAGCTCCGCATTACACTGGGTTTGACCACCTTTTGCAAGTATATCCTCTTTCGTGGATACTTACGGGGGGAATGGTTTTTGTGGCTTACCATATGCGCATGCGTAAACTCTGTCCGAAAGCTTTGGCAACAAATTAAACACAAGGACATCTAAAGCTCAGGCAACAAATTAAACACAAGGATTTCCTTTTATCTTTTTCTATCGGTTGTGCTTTCATTTTTTCTTAATACTCATTTTATAAGCAGAAGTTTTGCGTAATTGATGGAAAAAAGTTAATTTTGCGAAGGAGAAACTTTTTTCTCCCTTTCCTCAAAGAAAATGCTTTGTTGTCAGCATAACTACAATTATCCTGTGTTGGCACGTTATATGGCATTTCCTTTACCAAAAACCTGCATGTTATGCAAAACAACTGTCACCTTTCAAAGCTCATTCTTGAGCAAGCCAAGAAGTACGGCGATCGTGCCGCACTTAGTTACCGCGACTATACGCTTAATAAGTGGATTCCTATTTCGTGGAAACAGTTTGCCATGAATGTTAAGAAAGTTTCCTTAGCACTGCTTCGTCTTGGAGTGCAGGTGCAGGAAAACATTGCTATATTTTCGCAAAATAAGCCCGAAACACATTTTGTAGACTTCGGTGCTTATGGTATTCGTGCTGTAACGATACCTTTTTATGCTACGAGTAGTGCAGCGCAGATAACTTATATGCTCAACGATGCACAAATCCGTTTTCTCTTTGTGGGCGAACAACCACAATATGACACGGCTTTTAGCGTAATTTCTGTGGCACGTTCGCTCGAACGTATCATCATCTTTGATCGTTCGGTAAAGAAGAATCCTAACGACCATCTTTCGGTTTATTTTGATGACTTCTTAAATGAACAGTTGGCTGATGGCGTGAGCGATGATTTGCTTAATGAATATAAAAAGCGCTTGGCTGATGCCAATGACGAAGATTTGTGCAATATTCTCTATACCAGTGGAACAACAGGTCAAAGCAAGGGCGTGATGCTGACTTATGGCATGTATCGTGAGGGCTTCCGCGTGAACGATGCTGTGTTGCCACTTAGTGAGAATGATGTGTTCCTCAACTTCTTGCCTTATACACATATTTTTGAACGTGCATGGTGCTACTTAGGTCTTACAGAGGGTGCTTTGCAATGTGTGAATTTGCGTCCAGCTGATGTGCAACGCTCTATGCAGGAGGTTCACCCCACTTGTATGTGTGCTGTGCCTCGTTTCTGGGAAAAGGTTTATCAAGCTGTGCTTGAGAAAATGGAGAATGGAACGTTTATGGAGCGCAAACTCATTCGCGAAGCTCTTGAAGTGGGCAAACGTTATTGGGTTAACTATAAGGCAAAATGCAAAAACGCGCCCATGGGCTTGGCTTTACAGTATAAGCTCTACGATAAAACCATTATTCGCCTATTGCGCAAGACACTCGGTTTGGAGCGTGCCAACTTCTTCCCCACAGCTGGTGCTGCCGTATCGCCTGAGGTGGAGATGTTTGCACATGCTGCAGGCATTAACATGGTAGTTGGCTATGGCTTAACTGAAAGTCTTGCTACCGTGTCGTGTGATATTCCTGGTAAACCCGTTTCGTTAGGCTCTGTGGGTCGCTTAATTGACAAAATAGAAATAAAGTTTGGCGAGAACAATGAAATTTTGCTTCGTGGCAAAACCATTACGCCAGGCTATTACAAAAAAGACAGTCAGACCAAAGAGGCTATTGACGAAGACGGATGGTTCCATACGGGGGATGCTGGTTATATGAAGAACGGCGAACTCTATTTGCGTGAGCGCATCAAGGACCTTTTTAAAACATCGAATGGCAAGTACATTGCTCCACAGATGATAGAGTCGAAATTGGTGCTCGATCGCTACTTTGACCAAGCAGTGATTGTGGCTGATAAGCGTAAGTTTGTGAGTGCGCTCATCGTACCCAGCTATCAGTTGCTTGAACAATATGCTCGCGAACATGGCATAGCCTTTGCTAATCGCGAGGAACTTTGTAAAAGCCCCGAAATCATTCAGTTCTATACAGAGCGAATTGAAACCTTGCAGCAAGACTTGGCACATTACGAGCAAATAAAACGTTTTGTGCTGTTGCCTCACCCCTTCACAATGGACAATGGCGAACTGACCAATACGTTAAAGGTGCGCCGTCGTGTAGTTTACGAGCATTATGCCGAAACAATTGAGCAAATTTATGCCGAAGCTGAGGCTGCTGCAGCTCAACATCAACAGTAATTTAAATAAACACAATAGCAAAATAATATATGATCACTTCCGACCAACTGAAGGATGCCCAAGACCGTGTAGAAGCGCTGCACCGTTATCTTGACATTGATGCCAAAGTTATGCAACTCGAAGAAGAGCAACTGCGTACGCAAGATCCTGGTTTCTGGGATGATGCCAAACGTGCTGAGGAACAAATGAAGAAGGTAAAGGGCATCGAAAAGTGGATTGAAGGATATAAAAACGTAAAAACACTTGTCGACGAATTGGAACTTGCCTTCGACTTCTATAAGGAGAAGATGGTAACTGAAGAGGAAGTGGACGATAACTATAGCAAGTGTATCACTGCTATCGAGGAATTGGAATTGCGCAACATGCTTCGCCAAGAGGAGGACCAAATGGCTTGCGTGCTCAAGATTAACTCGGGTGCAGGTGGTACTGAAAGTCAAGACTGGGCTTCGATGTTGATGCGTATGTACATGCGTTATGCCGAGTCGCACGACTATAAGTGTACTATTTCGCATTTGCAAGAGGGTGACGAAGCTGGTATTAAAACCGTTACCATGGAGATTGAGGGCGACTCGGCTTATGGTTACCTTAAGAGCGAAAATGGTGTGCATCGCCTTGTGCGTGTTTCGCCTTACAATGCTCAGGGTAAGCGCATGACGTCGTTTGCATCTGTCTTTGTTACTCCTTTGGTTGACGACACCATCGAAGTGTATGTTGATCCCTCAAAGATTTCATGGGACCTCTTCCGTTCAGGTGGTGCAGGTGGTCAGAACGTTAATAAGGTGGAAACGGGTGTACGTCTTCGTTACCAATATACTGACCCCGATACTGGCGAGACTGAAGAAATCCTCATTGAGAACACAGAAAGCCGTAAGCAGCTTGAGAATCGTGAAAATGCCATGCGTCTTCTTCGTTCACAGCTCTACGATCGTGCCTTGCAAAAGCGTAAGGCTGAACAAGCTAAGATTGAAGCTGGCAAGAAGAAGATTGAGTGGGGTAGTCAAATTCGCAGCTATGTCTTTGATGACCGCCGTGTAAAAGACCACCGTACAGGTTTCCAAACAAGCGATGTTAACGGTGTGATGGATGGTAAAATTGATGGCTTTATCAAGGCTTACCTCATGGAGTTCTCTGAGAACGGCGACGAGTAATTTATAATAACCCTCAAAATTAAAATATCATGAAGAAGGATAAACGCAATTTAAGAAAAAAGGCTGTAGAAGCCATGCAACAGCGTCAAGCTAATAAAGTGGTAGGTGGCATTGTTATTGTACTTGCCTTGATTTTAGGTTTGGGTATGCTGGCTTATTACCTTCTTTCTGTGTAATAAGGGTGGTTCTAAAATTCTGATTTTAAAATTCTAAAATTCTGATAGTCGCTTTGCACCCTCTCGCATGTGTCTTGGGGTCAGTTCGTTCAGTCACATAGCCCGCTATGCTCCTTTGTTCACTAACCCCCATCCACACACGATAGGGCACAAATCAACTTATCAGAATTATTAGAACCACCCATAAAAAGTTCTTTTAAGTTTTGGCACTCGAAATAGAACGTAAATTTCTTGTGGAGGGTGATTATAAATCGCTCTCCACTTCACATAGCCACATCATGCAAGGTTACATTTGCAGTGGACGTGGCCGTACGGTGCGCGTGCGTCTTCGTGATGAACGTGGTTATCTTACCATTAAAGGTCCTTCGCGTAATGGGGGACTTTCGCGCTACGAGTTCGAAAAAGAAATAACCAAGGATGAAGCACTCTCGCTTATGACACTTTGTGAACCTGGCATCATCGACAAGGTGCGTTGGCTCGTTCCGATGGGTGCGCATACTTACGAGGTGGATGAATTTTTTGGCGACAATGCTGGTCTTGTGGTTGCTGAAGTAGAATTGGGTAGTGAAGATGAGGCTTATGAGCGTGCTCCCTTCCTAGGTCAAGAGGTTACAGGCGACCGCAAATACTATAACTCTTCACTTCGCACTTATCCCTATAAGGATTGGGAGAAGTAAGAACTACTGCTTGCTAACATAACACAAAAAATACTTTTGCTAAACACTCTTATGAAGAAAAACGTATTTAAAAAAGCTTTTTTTGTGCTTTGGGGTTTGGCTCTATCGTGCTTTGCTGCAAATGCGCAGACCCAAACGCCTCTTATCGACCAACTAAAAGCTACAGGGCTTCCGTTGGTTACTATCACCACGGTTAATAACGAATGGCCTACTTGCGAAAAAATAGAAACTGCTCCTGAAGGTTGTATGGGTAGCACCATAGTTAATGCGACCAAGGTTCCAGGACGTATCGTCATCACTTTGGGCGATTCTGTGCTCTATGATAGTGGTGAGTACGCGAAAAATGTATCGGGCATGAATATAAAAATTCGTGGCAATACTAGTGCTTATCGCACGCATCCTTCTTACAAGATTAAGCTTCAAAAGAAAGCAAACCTTCTGAAGGGCTCGGGCAGCAAGAAAGACAAAGAATGGGCTTTGTTGAATAGCAATACTTCTGCTAATCTGCGAACTGTTATGGGCAAGCAAATAGCTTTGCTCTGTGGCATTGCATGGGAACCACAAGATTGTTATGTGAATTTGGTGTTTAATGGAAAATATTGTGGCGATTATCTTCTCTCAGAACTCGTAAAACGTAGTGAAGGACGTTGCAATGTAACCGAAACGGGTTATGTCATAGAGTGTGACCCATATTGGTGGAGTGAGGATAAAGGAGAGTTCTCTTTTTTCCACACCACACACTTACCTTATTCCATGGCATATACCTTCAAATATCCCGACGCGGAGGTAATGACGCAAGAACAGTGGACGTACATTCGCGATGTTGTGTATGATTTTGAAGATAAAATGTTTAACGGAGAACCTATTGAAGAAGTTTTCGATATTTCAACAATGGCTTCTTGGTTCTTGGCGCACGATATAAGTGGCTCATGGGATGGTTGTGGTTCAAACATCTTCATTACGAAGTATGACAATACCCCCAATAGTAAACTTAAAATGGGTCCTTTGTGGGACTTTGATTTAGATTATAGCAAAGAAGGGTGGGCTTCGGTACACGAAATTCCAGAGTTTTATGGAATACCTTTCTTTAGTCGCTATGAAACCGTAATGGCGTACAACGACTGTTGGCAGCAAGTGCGTCCGTTGATAGAAGCACGTGTAGAAGCAGTTCTTGATTCAATGCGTACGAATTGGGCAGAGGCTATTGACACAAGTCGCACAATATTCAAAGATAGTGTGTCGAAACATGAACCCACATTTGCAGAGAACGAACAAGAGGTGCGTGAATGGTTTGCCCAGCGTCTTCCTTGGTTAGATGAGGCTATTGCCAATCTAGTGTCGGATGTTACGGCTGTAGATAATGTAGAGGTTGGAACATTGCGCACAGCCTCTGTGGCTGCTTATTCCACAAGTGGGGTATTACTCTATCAAGGAAGTGAGGCACAATTTAATCAATGGAGAAAACGACAAAAGAACTATACAGGCATAGCCATTGTGCGTTATACCTCAATAAGTGGGCGCTTGCTTAAGACAGAGAAGCTTGTATTATAGTTCCCATCAATTATGGATATAAAACAAAAGAGTACTTTCTTTGTCGGAAAGTACTCTTTTGTTTTAAAGGTGTGTTCTTGTTTCACGAACCTATCATCTTAAAATAAATTTCTATGGCTTCGCGCAGTTCGCTGATGCACACATATTCCTCGGCAGTGTGTGAGCGAGCAGAGTCGCCAGGTCCCATCTTGAAGGAAGGAAAACGCATTAGGGCTTGGTCGCTTAGGGTGGGGGAGCCAAAAGGTGTACGTCCTTGTGCCATTGCAGCACGAATGAGTGGATGGGTGGGAGAAATACGTGAGGAATGCAAGCGGGTAGAACGGGGCGCAACATCGCAACTGACATGCTGACGTATGTGTTCTAAGATTTCCTCATTGGTGTAACATTCATTAGCCCGTACGTCTACCACAAAGGTGCAGGTGTCGGGAACAACATTGTGTTGGGTTCCTGCGTTGACCATTGTGACACTCATTTTTACGGGACCGAGTAAATCAGTTGCTTCTTTAAATTGATAGGTGCGGAACCATTCGATGTCGGGCAATGCTTTATAGATAGCGTTAATGCCTTCGTTGCGTGCTGCATGTCCTGAACGTCCGTGTGCAGTGCAGTCCAGTACCATGAGTCCTTTTTCGGCAATAGCAGGTTGCATGCCTGTGGGTTCACCCACAAGTGCAACATCGATGTGAGGAAGGTGAGGAAGTACGGCTTCAATTCCATTTTTGCCCGATACTTCTTCTTCAACTGATGCCAAAAACACTAAATGATAAGGTAGTTCTTCTTGACGAAGTTTCAAAAAGAGTTCCATCAGTGTAACTAAGCCTCCTCCACAGTCGTTACTTCCTAAACCATAGATGCGGTCACCTTCAACACTTGCCTCATAGGGATTGTGTATCCAGCTGGCTGCAGGCTTAACCGTGTCGATATGCGCGTTAAGCAGTAGGGTAGGTTTGTTGTTGGGGGAGGTAGTGGCCTTGTTATTCTTTGCCATAGGTTGTTCGCACCACACATTGTTGCCGTAGCGTTGTGGGTCTGCTCCCTCTTGCTTAAGATAGTTAAATAGGAAGTCGGCAGCCTCTGTTTCGTTACGACTGGTTGAGGGAATGGCAATGAGGCTTTTAAGAATGTGCGTGGCACGTTGTGTGAGCAAATCAAAGTCGGGATTCATAGGCATGGGGTTTAATCAACATCAAAATAGATGGTCACGCTTTTGTAAACAGTGAAATGTTGAACGGCATCGCGAGCTGAGAGCAAACATTGGCGTACACTTGATGTGGTGTAGGCAGGCGAAATCTTCAACATGATTTTGCGGATGTATTGTAATTGTACGCGCGATACTAAGGGACGATCAGGACCTAACAAATCATCTTTGAAGTATCGGCGTAAGAGAGCGGCAAGGTGTTGCGCTGCATGATCTACCACATCGTCGTTGCGATGCTTTAAGTAGATGTTGATGAGTTTGTAGAAGGGAGGATAGTGAAAGGCTTCTCGTTCCGCAATTTGGGCACGATACATAGCCTTGTAATCTGCATTTACAACTTGAGCAATGATAGGATTGTCTGCCTGTTTGGTTTGTAAAATAACCAAGCCGCGTTCGCCTCTACGTCCTGCACGTCCTGCAACTTGACTCATCATTTGGAAAGCCCGTTCGTGTGCACGGAAGTCAGGCACATTCAGCATTTGGTCAGCATTGATAATTCCTACCACGCGCACATGGTCAAAGTCTAACCCCTTTGTTACCATTTGTGTACCAATTAAAAGATTGGTCTCATTGTGTGCAAAGCGGTCGATAATCTGCTCGTAGGCAGTGCGCGAACGGGTAGTATCAAGATCCATTCGTTCGGTGTGTGCTTCAGGAAAAACACGTTGGGCTTCTGCTTCAATTTTTTCGGTTCCATAGCCCAAATCGCGTAACTCAGTGCCATTGCAGCAAGGACATTGGTTGGGTACGTTGTATTGTGCTCCACAATAATGGCACACCAATTTAGATAAGCGTTGGTGGTAAGTGAGACTTACATCGCAGCGTGTGCAGCGAGGAGTCCATCCGCAGGTGCGACATTCGAGTACAGGCGAAAAGCCACGTCTATTTTGAAAAAGAATAGCCTGTCCTTTATTTTGTAGTGCATGGCGCACAGCATCCGTAAGGTTGGGAGAAAAAGGCGTCTTCATAAGTTTTTTGCGTTTTAACTCCTTAATATCCTCCACACGAATTTCGGGCAAGAGCACATCGCCATATCGGTGTAGCATTTCTACCAAGCCATATTTTCCGTTTAGGGCATTGTGGTATGTCTCTAACGAGGGGGTAGCAGTGCCGAGTAGTACCTTCGCCTTTTGTTGAGCTGCCATAAGTATGGCAGTATCGCGTGCATTATAGCGTGGTGCAGGGTCCACTTGCTTGTAACTCGTTTCATGTTCTTCGTCCACAATTACCAATCCCAAATTTTGGAAGGGCAAGAATAACGAAGAACGTACACCCAAAATGAGTGGATAAGCCTGGGCTGAGAGTTGGTGTTTCCAAAGTTCCACACGTTCGGCATCTGGGAACTTTGAATGGTATACCCCCATTTGTTTGCCAAATACGCGAGCCAATCGGGTGGTGAGTTGTGTGGTCAATGCAATTTCGGGTACTAAGTAAAGCACCTGTTTTCCTTGTGCCAAAGTTTCGCGAATGAGTTGAATGTAAACTTCAGTCTTTCCGCTTGAGGTTACACCATGTAGTAAACACACATTTTTTTGTGCAAAGATGTTCACAATCTCATCGTGTGCGCGTTGTTGTTCTGTGCTGAGTGGTTTTGCTAACGAAGGTCCATCGCTAAAAATCTCGGCATTGGGCTGTAGCCTACTTGTTTCAACGGCATAGGTTTCCATCAGTCCACGCTTTTTTAAAGCCGTTAGAGCTGTTGCAGCATTAGGCTCGCTGCAGAGTTCGTGTCGGCTAACCGCCTTAAGTAATTTGGGATTTTGCAGTTTGAACGCAGCCGTTGCTTCAGCCAATTCCAGGTAACGCATAAACAAAGCCTCTTGTGCGGGAGCACGTTTCAGCGTGTCGATAGCTTGGTGTAACGCAGCTTCAGTTTGCAAAGTTTCAGAGAGTCGTACAAACTGTTCGGTTCGTGGCTTGAAACTTTGTGCTAAAGTTTCGCGCACCACAATAGCTCCCATCTCCATCAATCGCCGTACGGGACGAATAAGTGCTTTAATGCCCAAAGCCTTTTCCAGAGCAAGAATGTCATGTCCTTTTTCATCGTCGAGTGCATGCAGAATAGCATGGTCGCGGTCAGACAGTTCTGCACCTTCAGCCTCAAAGTCTGCATTGCGCAGTAAGATGGTTTCGCTCTCCAATTTCAGTCCTGAGGGTAGAGCTGCTTTCATAACCTCGCCCAATGTACACATATAATAAGTAGCAATCCATTGCCAAAGTTTGAGTTGCTCAGTAAGTAAGATGGGAGCATTGTCCACAACATCAGCAATAGACTTTAGTTTGCTTTGGGGCAAAGGATTCTCAGTTAGCACGTCTAACACAATGCCTGTGTAGTAGCGACGTGTGCCAAACTGTACTACTACGCGAGAGCCTACTTGCACCTTTTCAGCAAATTCAGGTGGTAGGGTATAAGTAAAAGAGCCTGCCACGGCAAGTGGCAGGACTACTTGAACATATTGAACATTGTGCTTTTGCATCATTCAATAAAGAGCGATTTTAAAAAAAAGGATTGTTTAGAGTTTACAAGCGGAAGCCTTTAGGAACGGCTGTCTCAAAACGCAAAGGTTCACCTGTAATGGGGTGATAAAAATTGAGACGATAAGCATGTAGTGCCAATCTACCGATAGGGTCATCGCCGTTGCCATATTTAGTATCACCGCAAACCGGGTGACCTAAATCTTGCATGTGAACGCGAATTTGGTTCTTACGTCCTGTTTCGAGTTTTAATTCAACTAACGAGTGCTTACCATCCGTTTTTAACACGCGGTAGTGTGTCAAGGCATATTTACCTCCATTATCAACGGGCGAAGAATACGTAAAGTATGCCTTGTTATCCTTCAGCCAACTTTCTACGCTACCCTTCGGCTCGTCTAACTGTCCTGACACCAATGCCAAGTAGTGACGGTCGGTTACAATTTCGCGCCAATTGTGTTCCAAAATTTGTTCAGCTTCGAGTGTCTTGGCATAAACCAATAACCCCGATGTGTCGCGATCAAGGCGGTGTACAACGTGTGCCGTACACTTTTGGTGTGTGCGGTGAAAATAATCGTCGAGTACCTTCTTAACGCAGAAAGAGTGGTGCGACGAAGCCATAGACAAAATGCCAGGTGCTTTTTCGATAACAATGACCTGTGGGTCCTCGTATACAATTTTCACAAATTTCGATTGTAATTCGCCTTTAGGCTTACGCTTTGAAATTTCAACCAATTGTCCTGGTTGCAATGCCAAGTCAAATTGTTTAGTGTTTTTATGGTCAACGCGTATGCCGCCACCACTCAAGATGGCTTTAGCGCGACTACGACTCACGCCGTTGAGCGCACGTTCAATAAATTCGAGCAAAGTGGTGCTCTCTTTCACACGGAAAGATGTGTAGCGTAGTGATGATGAATTTCGCATTTCAAAAAATTATTCAAAGTAGAAGGTGAGCATTACCATGCCAATGGTAGCGCGGTCGATGCTTTGTGTGTAAATAAGCTGCGAAGGGTCGGTAATGTCCTTACGGTTCTTTTGCAGCACATTTCCTAAACCAAAGCAGAATTTGAGTTCGGGTATAAACTTAAAGAATGGCATGTAAAGGTCGCAGCCCAGTCCAGCTTCAAGCATAAGATTGAGCGGCTTGGTGCGTAACTTACTCTGTTTGGTTGTAATTAAATCGTACATGGGAGCCACACCTGCCACCACATAAGGGCGATAGTTATTAAAGCGTGGTGCAGCAATCTTTAGGTCGACAGGCACACCAATGTAGCACGACTTCATGTCTTGTTGTTCGGTGTGTTGCGTGCCTAACTCTTTAAACATAACGTGTCGTGAACCAAAGTGCAAAGAAGGCAGCACGCGCAGCCCTAAGTATGAATTGATGCGCCATTCACCAAGCACGCCCACTGAGAAACCTAAGTTAGCTTGATCAGTTTGTGCCACCCATTGTTGTCCTGTCGTAGCCTCAGATGCTGCTGGTTGGTAACCATTGTTGCTAAGGTGCATAGACTGATCGTGTGCACCGACAAAAAAACCATAGTGAAAACGGCGCTCGTCGATGTAAGGCTTGTTTTGCACGCGCCTTTGTTGGGCAAAAGCACCCAAATAGGTCAGCATAGCCAACAATAGAGTGAAGATAAATTTGTTCATATATATAAAAAACTCGCACGCGCGTAATTTATTGTGTGCTTGTCGAGCTAACGTTGCTCTAAGTAACTGCAAAAGTAATAAAAGTTTGCCTCATTGCTTTCTTGTATGAAAGAAATATGTAACTTTGCTGCGCAAACGTTGATTGTTATCTGTAGGAAACTGTGGTGCAAGCTGCGTTTGCAAGGACAATAACTCAACTCAACAAACAATTTTTAATTTCTACTATTATGGCTTACGTAATTGGTGACGACTGCATCGCTTGCGGTACTTGTATCGACGAATGCCCCTCTGGTGCAATCTCTGAGGGCGAAAAGTATTCTATTGACCCTAACGTTTGTGTTGACTGCGGCACTTGCGCTGATGTTTGCCCTTCTGGTGCTATCGCTCCGGGCGAATAATCGTCGATTCAATCGTCAACTTAACTCGACAGGCTGCCTAATTTCTGTTTGTAAAAGCAGATTAGGGCAGCTTTTTTTATGCACATTTCTTTAGGAGAAATGTGTTTTGGGTAGCAATGTGACATAAAAACAAGGGTATTGTGATATAATTGTTGTATATACCATATGTTTGGTATACCATTGTATAGGAAAAGCCTGTATCTTTGCATCATCAAAAAACGACACATAAAACCATTAAAGATATGAGCCAAATTTATCATTCGCTTACTGAACTTGTGGGTAACACTCCGTTGCTCGAATTAACCAACGTAGAACAAACCCTTAACCTGAAAGCCCGTGTGCTTGTAAAACTTGAGTATTTTAACCCAGGTGGAAGTGTAAAAGACCGTGTGGCACTTGCCATGATTGAAGAGGCAGAGCGTACGGGTAAACTTGCTAAGGGCGGCATAATTATTGAACCAACCAGTGGTAACACAGGTATCGGACTTGCTTGGGTAGCCTCGGTGAAGGGGTATCGCATTATTCTTACCATGCCCGAAACCATGAGTTTGGAACGTCGCAACCTACTTAAAGCCCTTGGAGCAGAGTTAGTGCTCACTCCTGGTAGCGAGGGTATGAAGGGTGCCATTGCTAAGGCAAAAGAATTGCAGCAGACACATCCTGGAAGTTTTATTCCTCAACAATTTGAAAATCCAGCCAATCCCGAAGCACACACTCGCACAACTGCCGAAGAAATTTGGCGTGACACAGAGGGTAAAGTAGCTGCATTTGTGGCAGGTGTAGGCACTGGAGGTACGGTGAGTGGCACAGGACGTGGACTTAAAGCACACAATCCGCATATTCAAGTTCTTGCCGTTGAGCCTGCTACCAGTGCAGTGCTTGAGGGTAAACCTGCGGGACCACATAAAATTCAAGGCATTGGTGCAGGCTTTGTGCCTAAGAACTTTGATGCACAGGCTGTAGACCAAATTTTGTCTGTGGCAGATAATGATGCCATACGCGCATCGCGCCTGTTGGCACAAAAGGAAGGACTTTTGGTGGGTATTTCGTCGGGTGCAGCCTTGCACACTGCTCTTGAATTGGCAAAACAGCCTGAATATGCTGGCAAAACCATTGTAGCTTTGCTTCCCGATACAGGCGAACGCTATCTTTCGACAGTGCTTTATGCCTTCGAGGAATATCCTTTGGACTAAAAAATATAGGTGGAGATGCTTATTATGAAGTAGTCTAAACTTTGTCAGAAAATTTGTGCCAAAGAGCACTTATTCTATTCGCCAGAAAGTTTCGTTTTTTACTCCGAAATTGTTTTAGTTAAAACGATTTTGCGAGTTAACTAAAACGATTTCGCGATTTAGTTAAAACGATTTTGGGGTGTAATTGATGGATTTTTAGCATGCTTTCTTCATTGACAGTGGGAGAGCCTTGATAAAACAATGTATTTTATCTCCTAAAATTTGAACGAAAACTTCGTTAATACAGATTTTACGAAATTTAAGAGTGACCAAGTGACCGCTAATTTATTGAATATCAGTAAAAATGGTGGTCACTGGTCACTTGTCACTTTTCGTAATGTCGATAAAAATAGCTCTTCGCCTAACACCAAATGCTTATTTATGATGTGTGAGGTGCTTTGTTGAAATCAGAGAACTAACATGTGAATTCAAGAACTTCTTTTTCCCAAAAAAAAGAGTGTGTGGAACGAGTAGACTTCTGAACTTGTTAATTTACCTTGTAAAAAATTAAACACAAACTTCATGGATTGCATACATGCATATTATATACTACCTTTACACACTAAAGGTGTATTATTGCTAGTATTACCTATCCCTTACTTATCATTTACAAAAACTATTAAACCAATTTTTTAAGCATGAAACAAAAAAAGTACCTACTATCATTTGTGCTATTTTTGCTTGTGGCTATTGGCTGTTGGGCAAAAAACTCTGTAAGCCCCATGACAGTTGGCAATGTATTTGTTAAACTTAATGATCCCCAAGCTTTTGCCCCTGTGAATTTTATGAATTGGGGGGATACTGAAGTGAAAAGTATCATGTATACGCTTTGCAACATGGAAACGTATGAGAGTACAGACCCTGTTACGCTGAACTTTGATACGCCACTTGCCGTCGATGAAATTCGCAAAATAAATATTCCAATTCCTGCGGGAACCTCGCTTGGGAAAGTCGACTTAATGCTTCATGTACAGGAAGTGAATGGTGAATACAATGAATATTCTTCGCCCATTACTTACATCACTCGTTGTACGGTTAACAAAGTGCCGCACAAACGCGTGTTGATTGAAGACTACACAGCTTTGTGGTGCCAATGGTGTCCTGTGGGTATGGTGGCAACCGAAGCCCTTGTTCGCGAACATCCAGATGATGTGGTAGCTATAAGCATTCACAAAGCCGATAAATTGGCAACAACCGCAGCCTATCAAAATGGCATGCTTTATGATTATGCAGCCACTTTGCCTTCTGTATGGTGTGCACGTAAAGGAAAAATTGCGGGCTATGATGGCTCAGGTATGTATGAGAGCGAGAAGAACAACTTGACGTTTATGAACATAGACGTGAAAGCCACTTGGGACGAAATGGGCAACAACATCAGTGTGACCACCGAAGTAGAGCCTTGTGCCAATCCCGAAGAAGGGGCTACCTATGCCGTAGGCTATGTTTTGACTGCAAGCGGACTGAAGAACGATAAGTGGTTGCAGCAAGCTAATTATAGCGACTACATGAGCGATACCTATAAAGATGCACCGCCTGAAATGGACTTCTTCCGTGACCCTGCAAACTATGTGGGCGATAATTTCTATGTGAAAGGAGTAACCTTTAACCACGTAGCCATAGTGAGTCAAGGCATACGCAATGGAGTGGCAAACTCCCTTCCCAATGTGTTGAAAGCCAATGAAGTGCAAACGCATACAACCACATTCGATAATATAAGCCAATATAGCTTGATTCAAGACCGCGAAAGGTTGCAAGTGGTTGCAATTTTGTTTAACACCCAAACCAACATGATTGAAAACGCTGCCGTATGTAACGTAGCTAAGTATGGTGACGACAATGTAACTGGTATTCAGCAAACCAACAATGTAGCTTCGTCAAAAGCTTCTGTAATTTATGATGTGATGGGACGCAAGGTAAATAATTTGAAAACACCTGGCGTTTATATTGTAAATGGAAAGAAAGTCGTAGTGAAGTAATTTTTAAAATTTGCCCTCTATTTACTAAAATAGTCATCTAATCTTCGTCAGAAAAGTTTAGACGACTTCTAATCCCCCAAAAACACTTAATTAAATCAATGAGAATATATACTTTAATTATCTCGGCATTGGCAGTAGCAACTGTTCAGGCTGGACCCGTTGACATAAACAAAGCTAAGGCTTTGGCTCAAAAATATGTGTCTTCGCCCATAAGCGTAGAAACAGCTTCCCTTGCAGCAATGGGAAAAGGAAAACAAGCCATAGTGGCAGAGCCTGCTTTGCATATGTTTAATAACGAAAATGGTGAAGGCTTTGTAATTGTATCGGCTGATGACCGTGTGGGAGGTGTGTTAGGATATAGCGACCGTGGTTCGCTCGACCTACAAAATATACCTACCCCGCTTGCCGCTTTGTTGGCAAACTATACCCGTGCGGTTGAGGCGGTGAGAGTTGACAGTGTGAGTGTAACACCCAGTTATGCCAAACCGCCCAAGGCTTATGTAAAACCCTTGGTAAGCACCCTGTGGAGCCAGGAGTATCCCTATAATTATTATACCCCAAGAAGTAGTACTTCAGGACGTCCTACTTACACAGGTTGTGCTATTACAGCTGCTGCACAAGTGCTTGCAGCCCACAAGTGGCCTATGCAACGTCCTGCTGCAGCCAAGAGAGGAGAAGGCGCCTTAGGACTCGACCACTATGATTGGGACAATATGCTTAACGACTATAGTCACGGCGGATATAATGAAACACAAGCTCAGGCAGTGGGCGCATTGATGTATGACTTAGGGTATTTGGCAAGAGCAACCTATGGCGTGAATGGCACCATTTGTGATGAAGGAAAGGTGTGGAATACTTTGCAAAAATATTATGACTGCAATGTGCGTCAGTTAGAAAAAGATATTTTGCCTGGTGGCGAATTTGTGCAAGCCATATATAATGAACTATCTATGGGTTGCCCCGTGTTTATGACGGGAGGTGACCATGCCTTTGTGTATGATGGTTATGATGAAAATGGCTTGATACACGTAAATTGGGGTTGGGCAGGATTAGACGATGGCTATTTTGACATTAACACAGCTGCTGTGGCAGGTGGTGGTTATGGTAGTGACGGTTGTTACTACGAAAAACAATTGGCGCTATTTGTGCATCCCAACAATGGTGTGATTGAGCCACTAAGTCCTAAACCCGTGGTGCTCTCTATTAACAATGACCAAGGATTGCAGTTCCAAGCGAGCGAAGGTTGGACAACCTCATCAAGCATTCCAGCACAATTAAAAGGAGTGGGAGCGCGTAACTTGGCACAAGACGAAAATGGATCATATACCGGACAGGTGGGCATTGGACTCTTTGCACAAGATGGTACTTGCTTACACGTGTTTAGCATTATGGCCAAGCAAACATGGACTACCTATTACAACTACTATAACTACGACTATGGTTTTATGGCAGTTGATTTGAGCGAAATTGATGGACCTGCCAACGGAACTTATTATTTGCGTCCGCTGGGTCGTCGTTTGCTTAATGCTGACAAGGATGAGTGGGGTAATTGGACCTATATGATTAACGGAAATAGTGTGCCCATGATTGTGGAAAACGGAAAGGTTACCCTTATACAGGCAGATAACAAGCCCCACCTTTCGGTGGTGGGTATGCCTGAGGTGGTTGCCCCTGCTTATGAGTATAGCAGTCAGTTGGCTGGCATCAGCTTGAATATTGCCAATTTGAGTCGTTACCAAGCACGTGGTGAGGCACAAGTAGTGTTTACGGGAACGGGTAATTTGGAAGGCGAAACTTATGAAGCTCCTGTGGCATATCTTACACACATGGTGGCACAACGCCAAGATACAACACAATGGTTGCTGAAGTTTATGACCTCATACGCAGGTACAACGGGGTCGCATGCACTCAAGGCAGGAAAATATAAAATGTCGTTGAAGTTTAACCACAACATCGAAACAAAAAATCCAGCAATTTATGATATAGCCATTCCTGAGGACTTTTTACTTGAGGTGTTCCCGAGTAGTTATACAGGACGAGTAACGGTAACTTCAGTTAAATTGCTTGACGAAAAGGGCGAGCCTGCTGCAAGCCATTATTTCGACTTAACACAGTCGCCTACGGTAACTTTGGGCATTTCGGCAAGATCTGCAAGTTTGCCACAAGGTACATATAATACGCAAATTCGCTATCGTTTGGTAAATGTAGCAACGGGAGCAACTGTTTACACAAGTAAGGCTTACAATGTGGGAATTCCGCGCAGTAATTATGAATCGACCGACCTTACAGGGGCAACACGTAACACCATAGACCTTACACAATTGGGTGAAGGCACCTATGAAGTGCATGTGGATGTTGAACGTGATGGCGCTTGGTTGGATCGTTGGAATGCGGAAACGTTCCGTCGTAAATTCACGGTCTATACAGCTCTGCCTACAAAGGTAAAAGTAAGAACTAATGTAGCAGAGCAGGTGCAGGGAGTTGAGCGCATGGCTACTTTTAGTGCTCCCTTTGATGCTGCGGTGCCTGAGGGCGTGAAGGCTTGGTATGTGAAGAAAGTGGCAGAAGACTTTGCACAATTAACTGCTGTGCCTGAAGGTATGGCTATTCCTGCTGGAGAGGGTGTGTTGTTAACTACATCGTCAGACAATGTGACATTCGAAATGGAAAAGGCTTTGGGTACGATGAAGGTGGCTGATTTGGATGGTAACTTGTTGCGTGGCAATGCCAAGGCTGATTATACCATAAATTCAGACGACAACGCATATGTGTTGGGAACGATGAATGAACAGACTGCTTTCTATCGCGCTAAAGTGGGTTCTACGTTAGGTCGTTATAAGGCTTATTTGCAATGGAGTGCTATGGCGTCTGCATTGTCGTTGGACTTTATGAATACTACAACGGGGGTAGGCAAGGTTGTAACTGCTGAGTCGCAAAAGCCTATTGTCGTTTATGGCATAGATGGTCGTAAATGTTCGCCAAATGGTGCACGTGGTGTGGTGATTGTTAATGGTAAAAAGCAAATATTGCTTGGTAAATAAGACTTGTAGTTGGGTGTTTGGTATTTGAGAAATGGTATTGAACCACCCTAAAAAAACGGGTCAGCGGATATTCCCGGTTGGTATGATGGGAA
>UMGH01046887.1_pt1 | contig 19583 bp, 14 predicted proteins | sample 1965231 | NCBI WGS metagenome assembly UMGH01 (sample SAMEA4836068, study PRJEB28245) | human gut metagenome | biome: gut microbiome; material: fecal sample | place: Denmark | collected 2008 | reverse complement strand
TCACGCTCTTCCATTCCCAATCCTCTTGATTGCCTTCTGCTTCAATCAGCCAATTCTCCACAAACTGCAGAGCCTTTTCTTTCTCCGATTTAAGTTTTTTGAGCGAAGCGCGAATTTTATTCTGAACCGTGCTAATCGTTTTATTCTCAAGCTTTTTTTGAATATCCTTTTCGTTCTCAACGTATTCAGATCTAAACAGATTTTTCCCTGCAAAAGTTTTCAGTTCCGCAGCCATATTCCATGCCCTACCCTCTTCAAGACTTCTTGTTAGCGACTCTTTCACCATTTCTCTCAAGCCATACTTCTTCTCCGTGCTAATGCTGCGCAGAATTCGTTCCACAGCAATCGAAATCACCCTTTTATCATCAAGGTCTACTTTAAATCCACGTGTCAAGCCCAATTCGAATGCCAAGTTTGTAAGCAACGACTGAAAGAATGAGTCGATAGTCTCCACCCTAAAGTGGTCGAAGTCGTTCATAATGTCGCTGAGCATCTCCTGCGCTTTTTTTTGAATTTCGCTCGCATCTAAATTCGTGAGTTTATGCACAGCTTCCAAAAAGTCCTTATCAGCCTTTCCACGTGCCAAGTCATAAAGGTTTGCTAAGATACGGTCCTTCATCTCGCCCGTAGCCTTATTGGTAAATGTCACCGCAAGCACATGCGTAAAACCCTTGCGCTCAAATTTCATGGCTAACGAAATGTATTTCAGTGCCAAAGTATAAGTTTTGCCCGACCCTGCTGAGGCTTTATATACTATCAAACTCATAGATAAATGTTTTTATGATGAATTTTAAATCATACCTTATATAGTACAAATGTACAAAAAACTTGAATTTTGGAAACTAAAGTATGCAAAAAATTACACTATTCATTGAAAATGCTTGATTTTCAATAAAAAAGTTTCCACGTCTCATATTATTTTGTACCTTTGCAACGTTTAGGGACGTTAACAACCATCTCTATACAACCAAGTCTAACTAACAAATATTAAAACATGTTCGATGAAAAGGCTGGCGAATTGGCTGGCAAAATCTGGGAAGCTCTCAACGAGGGCGGTGAACTTACAGGCAAAGAAATCAAAAAAGCCATCAAGACTCGTTCAGACAAGGACTTGTACCTGGGCTTGGGCTGGTTGCTTCGTGAGGACAAGCTCAATGTAACAGAAGGCGAGAAGGATATCACCGTATCGCTGAAGTAATAGCTCAACGTATTACTGCACGTTTTTTTAAACGTGCATTTTTTTTTAAAGAAAAAAAAATCTCACGCTCGGAAGTAAAAATAGATTTTCACTTCTCTCGCTAAGTAATGTGCAAAAAAATAACTTGTGCAACCTTTATCGGATGTTCTTTAGCGATAATAAGTTTTCATCACACACATTCTGCACAAGTTGTTTTTTTGAACATTACTTACTATCAATATCCCTTTTACAAAGTATTACTATATTACTTTGCCATTTAATACGTAATACTTGCCCATTTAATATGTAATACTTTGCCAAGTATTACTATATTACTTTTTCCTTCAAATCATGTCTTTTCTTGATTTTGCTTGATACTTTTCGGTGATATAAACTATAATAATTGACAAGTCTTGACTAAGTGCCCTAAAAGACTTGACAGCTTTGTTGAAGCCACACTAAAATCGTTGACAATCCTTGCAGCCGGACATGCGGAGCCTCGGCTTGTTGTTTGGCAAGGATGTGCACCCCTCGATGGGGTGCTGACCCTATATTTTCAGATCCGAACGTGAGGCTTTTATGTAAAAAATGCGCCATGGCTCACCCCCTTAAAGAGGATGAACCATGGCGCGTGTAATTGTGTGGCAATAAAGCCTAATGCCACATATTTTTTATTCCCAGCCCAAAGCGCTTGCACCAAGCACAGCTGCTTCGCTACCATTTAGCGTTGAAACAAGCAACTTTGCTTGCTTGCCTTCGCCCTTGTAAAGGAAGAGCACATTGTCTTCATAAGCCTTGCGAAGAGGCTTCATCAAGTATTCGCCAGCCTTGGTCAAACCACCGAAGAACACAAAAGCTTCAGGAGAGTTGAAAGTAGCAAAATCGGCACATGCCTTACCCAAAATTTCACCTGTGTAGTTAAAAATGTCGAGTGCTAACTCATCACCCTTTTCAGCAGCCTTAAACACGTCGAACGAAGTAATCTTCTCCGCATTGAGTTCGCGCAACAAACTGGGTTGCTCACTCTTCTCAAGGAACTCACGTGCAGTGCGTGCCACACCTGTTGCCGAAGTGTAAGTTTCAAGACAACCCTTACGACCACAACCACATGAACGCGCATTTTCGCTGTTGTCAATCACAAAGTGACCTAATTCGCCAGCAAAACCATCGCTACCATAAACCACACGACCATCCACAACGATGCCCGAACCAACACCCGTACCCAAGGTAATCATGATAAAGTTCTTCATACCGCGAGCTACGCCATATGTCATCTCGCCCATAGCAGCAGCATTGGCATCGTTGGTAACGCGTACGGGAATGCCAAACACCTCTTCAAAAATCTGAGCGCAAGGCACAATACCCTTCCACACCAAGTTAGCAGCGTTTTCAATGTTACCAGTATAATAGTTGGCATCGGGCGCACCAATACCCATGGCACGAATATTTTGAATACCGCCTACTTGGTCGAGTGCAGGCTGAAGTGCCTCGTAGGCAGCCTTTACGTAATCTCTGAAATCGGGATAAGCTTTGGTTGAAATAACCGTCTGCGACTTAATGTTACCGCGCTGATCAACAATACCAAAAACAGAGTTGGTACCACCCATATCAAGACCTATTACATAAGGCTTTTCTACATCTAATTCCATAGTTGTAATATTATTTCGAAATTGTAAAAATGTAACTATCGCCGACAAAATTACAATATTTTTTGGAAACTGCGTTTTGCAGATGATATATTTTTGGTTGAAATGTCATTTTTTAGTGGGTAAAGAAAATATAGGGTTGATTGTAAGACCTAAAAGTTTCGGTTTGTCCTTTCCCACGCTTACACAATCTGCCAATCTATTGCTTTTTGCTTCCATTTACTTGGTAGTATTTCTCAACATTTGCTTAGCAGTGTTCTTGATAAAAGCATCCCATTCTAAAATAAAAAGAGCATGTTTCTTGTCACTTCAATCAGTTTTCAGTAATTTTGCATTTGTATTTATACGAAAAAGCATAGTAATGAACCATATATTCATAGAGTTTGCCAGTCCACTCCTGCTCATATTAAAAGGATTGATGGTTGGTATCATCGCATCAGCACCCATGGGCCCCGTGGGCATATTGTGTATTCAGCGCACCATGCAAAAAGGTCGTGCTTATGGCATTGTTACAGGAGCAGGAGCCTCACTGAGCGACATCTTTTATGCCCTAATGACAGGTTTGGGCATGTCGTTTGTGATGGATTTTATTGACAATGAAGAGAACATCTTTTGGCTAAAGCTATTAGGCAGCGTTATGCTCTTTATCTTTGGCATCTACATGTTCCGAACAGATCCCCGAAAGAGCATACGCAAATCCTCAGGAGGCAAAGGTACCTTGGTTCATAATTTTACAACCGCCTTTCTTATCACCTTGTCTAACCCCCTAATCATCTTCTTATTCATTGCCCTGTTCAACATGTTCACCTTTGTTATTCCGGGTAATTGGTTTGGACAATGCATTGGTTATTTGTCAATTGTTGCAGGTGCCATGTTATGGTGGATTGGATTAACCTATGTAATCGACAGAATGCGCAGTTCGTTTGGTGTGAGAGGCATTCAACGCCTTAACCGCACCATAGGTAGCATAGTGCTTGCAGCATCCATAATTTATGCAGCCATGACATTGTTTAAAATTTCACTCTATTAGCATTATATGATTATTGCAGACAAACTTAAGGTTACCAATCGTGCTGAATATCTTCTTTATATGTGGCAGGTTGAGGATCTAATAAGAGCTTATGATTGTGATGCCGAACGCATTGCAAAAGAATATGTAACGCGTTTTCAATTAGACGAAGACAAGCGACAAGCCACCGAGAAATGGTATGCCGACCTTTGCGTAATGATGCGTAGCGAGGGAAAAATGAAAAGTGGACACTTGCAAATATGCTGCAACATTTTGCAAGAACTCACCGAGCTCAATCAGCAGCTCTTAGCATCAAGCAAATTCCCTTATTATCGTGAAATGTATTATAAGGTGTTGCCCTATGTAGTGGAATTGCGTAGCAAGCACACACAAGCAAACCAACCAACCCAAGAGCCCGAATTGCAAACTTGCTTCGACTTGCTCTACGGAGTCGTTTTGCTGCGCTTGCAAAAGAAGCCTATCACCGAAGCCACCGAAAAAGCTGTAAAAGACGTTTCTGCCTTGCTCGGACAATTATCCGACTACTACTTTAAGGACAAAAAAGAGCCTATTGAGTTTTAAGCGCCATTAAAAAACAACATCAGCATACAACACACACATAAAAATGAAACATATACTTGTAACTGGCTGCAAAGGTCAGTTGGGTAACGAAATACAGTTGCTCGCCCCAAAATATGAAGAAGAATGCACCTTCTACTTCACCGATAAAGAAGAACTCGACATTACTGACCGCAAGGCAGTTTACACATTCATCGAAAAGCATAGCATTGGCATCGTCATTAACTGTGCAGCCTTCACTGCAGTAGACAAGGCTGAGGAGAATGAGGAACTCTGCAACTTGCTCAACAATGTGGCACCAGGTTACTTGGCTGAAGCTGTTGCCTCAGTGGGTGGCACCATGATTCAAGTGTCAACCGACTACGTGTTCGATGGCAAAGGTTGCACTCCTTATAAAGAAGAGGATGCTACCAATCCGCAAACCGTGTACGGACGCACCAAGTTGGCTGGCGAAGAAAACGTTATCCGCTCATGTGCTGGTTCTATGGTCATTCGCACCGCGTGGCTTTATTCTACCTTTGGCAACAATTTTGTAAAAACCATGATTCGTTTGGGCAAAGAGCGCGATGCCTTAGGCGTAGTCTTCGACCAAGTAGGTTCGCCCACTTATGCACGCGACTTAGCACGCACCATTATGCACATTGTTGACAAAGGCATTGTGCCAGGAGTTTATCACTTCACTAACGAGGGCGTTTGTTCATGGTACGACTTTACACGTGCCATTCACCGTCTTGAAGGCATCGACTGCCAAGTTAGCCCCATCCACACCGAAGACTACCCTGTTCCTGCAGCACGTCCTCACTTCTCAGTGCTCGACAAAAGCAAAATTAAAAAGACCTTCGGCATTGAAATTCGATGGTGGGAGGATGCGCTCAAAGAGTGTATAAAGGAATTGTAAAAGAATGTAGGGTGACTTTAAAAAACCGCCTTGCAACGATAAACTTTTTTCAATCCCCATTCCCCCAATAAGACTTAACCCCTAACAAACATAAATGAATCCTGAAATTTCACGTCGACGCACATTTGCTATCATATCACACCCTGATGCTGGTAAAACCACACTTACCGAAAAGCTCTTGCTCTTTGGTGGTCAGATACAGGTGGCAGGTGCCGTAAAGAATAATAAGATTAAGAAAACCGCCACATCCGACTGGATGGAAATCGAAAAACAACGCGGTATTTCTGTTACTACTTCAGTCATGGAGTTCGACTATGAGGGCTACAAGGTTAACATCCTCGACACCCCAGGTCACCAAGACTTTGCCGAAGACACTTTCCGCACGCTCACAGCAGTAGACTCTGCCATTATTGTGGTAGATAGCGCTAAGGGTGTTGAAACCCAAACACGTAAGTTGATGACGGTTTGCCGCATGCGCAAAACACCCGTTATCATCTTTATCAATAAGATGGACCGCGAAGGTAAAGACCCCTTCGATTTGCTCGATGAACTTGAACAAGAATTGCAAATCAAAGTGCGTCCACTCTCATGGCCCATTAACCAAGGCTCACGTTTTAAGGGCGTTTATAACATCTACGAACAACAACTCAACCTTTTTGCTGCTGATAAGCAAAAAGTGACCGAAAAGGTGGCCGTAGACATTGACAGCAACGAGCTTGAAGCGCATGTAGGCGAAGCTGACGCTAAGAGTTTGCGCGATGACTTGGAACTCGTCAGTGGCGTATACCCCGACTTCGATCATCAAAGCTACTTAGATGCCGAGGTAGCTCCTGTGTTCTTTGGTTCTGCACTCAACAACTTTGGTGTAAAAGAGTTGCTCGACTGCTTTGTAAAGATAGCTCCCTACCCTCACCCCACCTTGGCTGAAGAGCGCACAGTGAGTCCTGATGAGCCTAAGTTTACAGGCTTTATCTTTAAAATCACAGCCAATATCGACCCTAACCATCGTTCGTGCATTGCCTTCTGCAAAGTGTGCTCAGGACGTTTTGAGCGTAACAAGCCCTATCTGCACGTGCGCAATGGTAAAACCGTGCGTTTTTCATCGCCCACGCAATTCATGGCACAGCGCAAAAGCACAATCGACGAGGCTTGGGCTGGCGACATTGTTGGTTTGCCCGACAATGGCATCTTTAAAATTGGCGACACACTAACCGAAGGCGAACAACTACACTTCCGTGGACTGCCCTCATTCTCGCCCGAAATGTTTAAGTACATTGAAAATGCCGATCCCATGAAGACCAAACAGCTCAACAAGGGTATTGAGCAGTTGATGGACGAAGGTGTAGCGCAGTTATTTGTCAACCAGTTCAATGGTCGCAAAATTATTGGTACCGTAGGTCAGTTACAATTCGAAGTTATTCAGTATCGTCTCGAAAACGAATATAATGCCAAATGCCGTTGGGAACCCGTACACCTTTATAAGGCATGTTGGATTGAAAGCGACAACGAGGCAGAACTTGAAAATTTCAAAAAGCGCAAATACCAATACATGGCAAAGGACCGCGAAGGTCGCGATGTATTCCTTGCCGACTCAGGTTATGTGTTACAAATGGCGCAACAAGACTTTGAACACATCAAGTTCCACTTCACAAGTGAGTTCTAACCCTGTTATAAATCTAATCTTCAGGAATAACCTAAAACATGCAGCAATGAGTTTTCTCAAGCTCGTTGCTGCATGTTTTTTTACGCTTAGTTCATTAAAATTGTTATCCCAGTAGTTTGTAATGCTTAAATCTTTACCCCCATTTGTTGTATTTGGCAACTGCAAATTCCCCATAATGGTTTAAATACGGATTTAGCTGATAGAACTGGTACCTTTTTCTTCGGGTAAGAAGGGATAAAAAGGTTTTTATCGATTCCTCCCCAAAGACAGCCTAAAGTGTCGAAAAAAAGTCTATTGATTAACTCGGGCAAGTTAATTGATTAACTTTGCCTTTTCTATTGATTAACTCGGACGTGTTAATTGATAGACTCAAAAAGGGGAATATTGAAGACTCCTTTTAAAAGCAGTCTAAAGTGTCGAAAAAAAGTATGTTGACTTACTTTACCATTTAAGTTAACTTACTTGACGATTTAAGTTAACTTACTCGGACATGTTAGCTAAGGTTCTTTTGTCTTCAAAGTTCCTTGCCTTACAAACATCAATAAAGGCATGTAACAATTTGATACCTCAATAGTTCGTAATACTTATTACTTACTTTTTCTCCCCATCCAATAATCAATAAGATGACGAGCCAAACTAACTTCGCCAGGAATGGCAGGCATATTGTCGCGTCTGAACCATCCCCCCTTATTCAATTCTGAACGCTGTAAATGTAATTCACCATCCTCATATTCTGCAGTAAAGCCCACCATGAGTCCGCTGGGATAAGGCCAAGGCTGCGAGGCAAAATAACGAATGTTTTTAACATGGATGTGCGTTTCCTCCCACACCTCTCTACGCAAGCACTCCTCGAGCGTTTCGCCTGTTTCAACAAAGCCAGCCACCAAGCCCAAATAGTCTTTCTTAAACTTGTTGCTTTGCACCAACAAAATCTCTTCATCGTTATTACGACTCACTGCCACAATAATAGCTGTAGCCAAAGCGGGCCAAACCTCCTTGCCACAGTTGGTGCAACGCTTTGAAATGTCCGTGTGCAACTTCATGGGCGCACCACAAACACCACAAAATTTTGTGTTTTGATCCCAATACAAAATTTCGCGAGCCTTACCCGCCCTATTATAAATAGGAGTAGGCAACACATCGAACGAAGCACGCAAAGGCATCATTTTCCAACCCGCATCCGTAATGGGCGCATCCAATTTAGCCGTGTAACATGCATATCCTTCCAAATCGGGCAAATGGTGCAATTGTTGCCAAGCTTCCAAACGCACAGGCACCTCGTTAGTTAAAGGCACTGAATTGTCGGCAGTAAGCAACAGCTCATCTTGACAGAACAAAAAATAATAGGCTTTCATATCTTCTTCTTTTTTCAGAAAAATAAAAAAGTAGCAAGCAACATGCCATAAGGACTATAAGCCAATTATGCTTGTTGCTTGCTACCATACCATTTATTAGTAGGTGATCAAAATTCTACTAATTAAAGTCCGAGGCTCTTTTGCACAGCTTCAATCTTCTCGTTAGCTTCAGCCACTGCACCCACATAGCACTTGGGGCAATCCATGTGACCCTTTACCTCAATATAGAACTTAATCTTAGGCTCTGTACCCGAAGGACGAACACTCACCTTTGTGCCGTCAGCAGTATACCACTGAAGTACATTGCTCTTTTCAGGAAAGTCGTTAAGGTCGAGCGACTTTTCAGTGCCATCAGCATCATACTCCTTCAACGCTTCATAGTCCTTTGTGCAAATAACCTTTGAACCAGCAATTTCAGTAGGACGATTTGTGCGGAAGTTCTCCATCATTGCCTTAATTTCATCGGCACCCGTCTTACCAGGCTTAACAACGTTGATTGTCTTGTTCACAGCCAAGCCATATTCAAGGTAGATGTCCATGAGCACATCGTAAAGAGTCTTGCCTTGGTCCTTCGCCCAAGCACAGATTTCAGCAAGTAATGAACAAGCTGAAACAGCATCCTTATCGCGGCAGAAGTCCTCAGCCAAGAAACCATAGCTTTCTTCGCCACCACCAATATACTGCAATTTACCCTCGTTCATACGGATAAAGCGTGCAATCCACTTAAAGCCTGTGTAGCCATCAAACATCTTGATGTTATTCTTGTCGGCAATAGCTTTAATAAGCTCAGTGGTTACGATAGTCTTTACAATAAAGTCGTTGGGCTGCATCTTACCTTGAGCCTTGCGGTTCATAATGATGTAATAAAGGAAGATCATGCAAGTTTGGTTACCATCAACCAACACCCATTCGCCTTTGTCGTTTTTGCAAGCCATGCCCACACGGTCGGCATCAGGGTCAGATGCCATAACAATGTCAGCATCAATGCGCTTAGCCAAATCGAGTGCCATGGTGAGAGCTTCACCATTTTCGGGGTTCGGACTCTTTACTGTGGGGAAGTTACCATCCTTCACCATCTGTTCGGGCACACAATGTACATTTTCAAAGCCCCAAAGTTTCAAAGAATCGGGAATCAACATCATACCCGTGCCGTGCAATGGTGTGTAAACAATCTTCAAGTCCTTCTGACGCTTGATAACCTCAGGGTCAATGCTCAAAGTGTGAACCTTATCAAGGTAAATCTTATCAATTTCCTTGCCAATAATTTGGATGAGTGCGGGGTTACCCTCAAACTTTATGTCCTCAACCTTCACCTTGTTAACCTCAGCAATAATGCCGTTGTCGTGCGGAGCAAGCACCTGTGCACCATCATCCCAGTAAGCCTTGTAACCGTTATATTCCTTCGGATTGTGGCTTGCTGTCAAAATAATACCACTTTGGCAACCCAAGTGGCGGATGGCAAACGACATTTCGGGAGTAGGACGCATATCCTCGAAAAGGTAAACCTTAATGCCGTTGGCAGAGAAGATGTTCGCAGCTGTTTCAGCAAACAAGCGGCTGTTGTTACGGCAGTCATGACCCACAACTACGCTGATTTCGTCGCGGTCTTTAAAACAAAGGTTCAAGTAGTTAGAGAGACCTTGTGTAGCAGCACCCACAGTGTAAATGTTCATGCGGTTAGTGCCAGGACCCATGATACCGCGCAAACCGCCAGTACCAAATTCAAGTGTTTTGTAGAACGAGTCAACGAGTTCCGTTTTATCTGTGCACTCAATCATGGCTTTAACAGCCTTCTTGGTTTCTGCGTCATAGCAGTCAGAGTCCAGCCATTGCTTGGCTACCTGCTCACATTGAGCAACGAGTTGATTATCCATAGTTATTTTAATGTATATTTAAAAGGTGCATCATGCTCCCCTCATTTATTACAAGCAGAGCATTTGCACGATTTTGATTCGACAATTTATTGCAACGCAAAGATACGGCAAGACAAGCGAATGACAAAGTGAAAGTCAAAAAACTTTCGTTTTTACTTTGTCATGCGCTCACCATACACTACTCTGCTCCGCCAAGTTAGGCTGCGGCTCGGCACAACAACGAAAAAAACACGTTTTTTTTTTTGTTATGCGCTCGCCTTGCACTACTCTGCTCCGCCAAGTTAGGCTGTGGCTCGGCACAACAACGAAAAAAACACGTTTTTTCTTTGTTATGCGCTCGCCTTGCACTAACTTTGCACAAAATCAAAAAAAATTCTGATATAGCGCATGTTTAAATAATAAATTAACCACCTTAATAAGCTATACGAAGAAGAAAAAAGTTTAGTAAATAATCTTACCTAATCACATTTCAATGAACAATTTATTCAGCACTAAAAAGTGGCTTGTCATGGCTGCATGCTGCCTCCTCTCAGCAGGAAGCATTTGGGCGGACATTAACCCCAAACCATTCGTGGTTCCCGAACTCAAGACATGGACTGGAGCCGAGGGACAAACAACCCTTTCGGGACGCATCATCGTTAAGAGTTCAAAAGCTATGGCTGCGGCAGAGGCACTCATTTCAGACTATCAAGAAATGTTTGGTCGCAAACTTACCCTTGCGAAAGGCACCCCCAAAGCTGGCGACATCGTGCTCACGCTCAAAACCGACAAAAGTCTTGGACAAGAAGGCTATGTTATGAACATTGGCTCGAGTGTTGAACTCACAGCTGCCACACAACGCGGACTTTTTTGGGCAACACGCACACTCTTGCAAGTTAGCGAACAAAACAAAGATGCATTACCCAAGGGTAAAACCGTTGACGTGCCCGAATATAAATTGCGCGGCTTCATGATTGACTGCGGACGCAAGTTCATCCCCATGAACTACTTGCGTAACCTCACTAAGATCATGGCATACTACAAGATGAACACACTACAAGTTCACCTTAACGACAACGGCTTCCGTCAGTACTTTGGCAATGATTGGGAAAAAACTCAAGCAGCCTTCCGTCTTGAAAGTGAAACCTTCCCTGGCTTAACAGCCAAAGATGGTTCGTACACCAAGAAAGAGTTTATCGACCTTCAAAAGTTAGCAGAGAAAAATGGTGTAGACATCATCCCCGAAATTGATGCTCCTGCTCATTCCTTAGCTTTTACACAATATAAAAAAGAACTTGGTAGCAAGGAATATGGCATGGACCACCTTGACCTCTTCAACCCCGAAACTTACAAGTTTATGGATGCGTTGTGGAAGGAATATCTCGGTGGTAAAGACCCCGTGTTCCGTGGCAAGCGCGTTCACATTGGTACCGACGAATACTCAAATGCCAAGAAAGATGTGGTTGAAAAATTCCGTGAATTTACCAACCACTACATCAACTACGTAGAAAGCTTTGGCAAACAAGCTGTGTGCTGGGGTGCTCTCACTCATGCCAAAGGCGAAACGCCCGTAAAGGTTAAGAATGTGTTGATGGACATTTGGTATAATGGCTATGCCGACCCCGAGGATATGAAGAACAAGGGTTACCAACTTGTTAGCATCCCCGATGGACTTACCTACATTGTGCCCGCTGCAGGTTACTACTACGACTACCTAAACTGCCAATACCTCTACGAGCATTGGACTCCTGCCGTTATTGGCAACAAAACATTCAAGGAGAACGATCCGCAAATCGAAGGCGGTATGTTTGCCGTGTGGAACGACCACGTTGGTAACGGCATTTCAACCAAGGACGTTCACCATCGCGTGTACCCTGCATTGCAAACCCTCGCTGTAAAGTGCTGGACAGGCAAAAAGACCTCTTTACCTTATGCTACATTCAACAGCAAGCGCGAAGCATTGAGCGAAGCTCCTGGTGTTAACGAATTAGGTCGCTTGGGCAAGCCTGGTTCTGTTGTATTCGAACAAAAAACCATTGCAGCAGGTCAGAAACTCGATGTTGAGGAAATTGGCTACAACTATGCTGTGAGCTTCACCATCGATGGCAAGCAAGAGGCTAAAGGCACAGAACTCTTCCGTTCATCGACTGCCGTAGTTTACCTTGCCGACCCCGACCAAGGCAAACTCGGATTTGAGCGCGAGGGTTATCGCAATCTCTTTAACTATCGCATCCCTGTTGGCGAAAAGCACACCATCACCATTGAAGGCACCAACAAACTTACACGCCTCATTGTGGATGGACAGGTAAAAGAGGAATTAGCCCCCAAGATGCTCTATGTTATGCGCGACCAAGACCGTGCGCACTATCAAGTGAAGGGTACCTACACTTACGAGCCCATCGTTTACCAACCCACTGATAAGATTTTCTACCAAAGCACCTTGGTATTCCCGCTCCGTCAAGCTGGACAGTTTAAGAGCACCATCACCAACCTTAAGGTTGAAGCTAAATAAAATAAAAAGGGACCATGCGTCTCCCTTACATTCTAAAAGCGAAGCATTCTGTATTCTATACGAATGCTTCGCTTTTTTAGAAAGTTTTTTCACACGAAACTCAACCCCTATTAGAGAGTCAGGTATAAGAAGAGAAGACTTGTCTTTAAACTCTCATACTTGGTTTCTGTAAGCGAGATGTTGGTTTTATTGTATACTACAAAACCAGGCATGTGAAGAGTAACAAAATACCTTCACATGCCTGGTTACTTTATATCACCATTCCTCCGCTAACGGAGTGAGGAGGAAACGATAAATGGCTTTTATTCGACATTAAATCGCGTAGTTCCATTTACTGACTTGAAGCTCCAAAACCTACCTACTTACTTCACACCTCTTTTATTCAATTCCTCCGCGTAGTCGTGCGCATTTTTTAAATGTTCTTCGTAGGTTGCAGCAAAGCTATGGGTTCCCGAAAAATCGGGTTTGGCACACATATATAAATAGTCGTGGTGTGCATAGTTCAATACTGCTTCAATAGCATCGATAGATGGAATGCAGATAGGACCAATGGGGAGACCTTCGTAACGATAGGTATTGTATGGACTATCGATGCTGAGGTGTGCCTTCATGATGCGACGCAAACTAAAATTTTGCAAGGCAAACTTTACCGTTGGGTCTGCTTGCAGACGCATGCCCTGATGCAAGCGGTTTATGTACATGCCTGCAATCATTGGACGTTCGTCGGCATTAGTTGACTCTTGTTCAACAATCGAAGCAAGTGTATATGCCTCATTAGGTGTGAGTCCCGCAGACTTTGCTTTGCGCACGCGAGAGTCTGTCCAATAGTCATGATACTCCTTTTGCATACGGTCGAGAAGCTTTTCGGGAGTTATGTTCCAATACACCTCATAGGTGTTGGGAATGAAAAGACAAGGTAAACTTGTGGTGTCTACATCATACTTGCGAAGCAACTTTGAGTCGTGGAATGCACGATTAAGCTGCAACGAATCGTACTGCAACTGCTTAGAAAGACGCCCCGCAAGGTCAGAAAGGGTATGTACCACAGGGATGACCAACTTAACAGTAGCTTGGCGTCCACCACGCAAATTACGCACTAAGCGCAAGGTGCTAATACCCTCGCCCGTTGTGTAACGTCCTGAATGAACGTTACCTCTATAGTTAACCAAGGTACAGGCTATTTTAAGACCAACCATTTGGCGCGGATGTGCAACCTCTTGAAGTTTTACATATACAGAGTCGATATTATCATCCTTATCGATTTTTACAAACGATGGCTTGCTCGATGAACTAAAACTGCTCAAAAAGAGCCCATAAAATAACACCAATGCTACGGCTGCTGCGCCACAGGCAATGTAAATGCTTTTTTTTCTTTGATTTGTCATAATGCCAATTTCAATTTTGCGTAACTGCCAACTCGACTTTTCAACCTAAGTAAGACAGAAAACTATTGCAAAAGTACGCTTTTTTGTTCTATTTGGGTAATATAGGCAAAAATAAATCGTTTTCATTGCCGTTTCAAGTTAGTTTTTTACTACTTTTGCACAAAAGTTTGTATAATGTGCCAAGCAAAATAACTTGGCCACCTAAAATACGATAAATGGAAACATACACCGACTTCGTTAGTTTGATAGCAGAAAGCTTGCAGAAGAATTGGGATTTGGATGCATTGACCGACTATCAAGGTGTGACGTTACAATATAAAGACGTAGCACGTAAAATAGAAAAACTGCACATTCTGTTTGAAAACGCAGGAGTAGTTAAGGGAGATAAGATTGCTTTGTGCGGACGCAATAGTGCTAATTGGGCTACCGCATTCTTGGCTACACTTACTTATGGAGCTGTAGCTGTGCCTATTCTTCACGAATTTAAAGCCCAACAGGTACACGACATTGTTAACCACTCTGAAGCCAAAATTCTCTTTGCTGGCGACATGGTATGGCCTGATCTCAATGCTGATGAAATGCCTCACTTAGAGGGTGTAATTAACATTCCCGACTATTCACTTTTGTTGTCGCGCACGGATTTGCTTACACAAGCTCGCGAACGCCTTAATGAACTTTTTGGACGTAAATTCCCTAAATACTTCCGCAAAGAGCATATTAGCTATACGCATACAGCTGAGGATGGAAATGCGTTAGCGCTGATTAACTACACCAGCGGAACGACCTCTAACTCAAAGGGTGTGATGGTACCCTTCAGAGCTTTGTGGTCGAACTATCAGTTTGCAATGGATGTGATTGGCAAAAAACACGTTAAACGCGGTGACCATGTTATTTCGATGTTGCCCTTAGCACATATGTATGGCATGTCGTTTGAGTTTATCTTTGAATTCTTGCACGGCTGTCACGTGTTCTATCTCACACGCATCCCTTCACCCAAAATTGTACTGAAAGCTTTTGCTGAAATCAAACCCATCATTATCATTTCGGTGCCTTTGATTATCGAAAAGATTATCAAGAAGAATGTGTTGCCTAAATTGCAAACGCCCAGCATGAAGGTGCTACTTAAGTTGCCTTACATTAGCGGACGTATTCTTGACAAGATACGCGAGCACTTGGTACAGGCATTTGGTGGAAACTTCTATGAAATTATCATTGGTGGTGCAGCTTTTAACAGCGAGGTTGAAGATTTGCTGAACAAAATCAACTTCCCCTACACCGTGGGATATGGTGCTACGGAGTGTGCACCGATTATTACTTATGAAGATTGGCAACACTTCCGCAAAGGTTCGAGCGGTAAGGCTGCTCCCCGCATGGAGGTGAAGATTGACAGTCCTGACCCACAAAACGTGGTAGGCGAAATTCTTACACGTGGCGAAAACGTGATGTTAGGTTACTTTAAGAACGAAGAGGCTACAAAGACTACGTTAGTTGATGGTTGGTATCATACAGGCGATTTAGGCGTGATGGACAAGGAAGGTAACCTCTACATACGTGGTAGAAGCAAGAATATGTTGCTCGGCGCTTCAGGTCAAAACATTTATCCTGAAGAAATTGAAGATAAACTCAATACGCTGCCTTATGTTAACGAAAGTATCGTGGTGCAACGCGACGAAAAGCTCTACGCACTAATTTATCCTGACTATGACGAGGCTGAACGTGATGGACTCGATGAAAATGGTCTACGATTGGCTATGGAGCAAAATCGCAAAGATTTAAATGTAATGGTGGCTGCTTACGAACGTATCTCAGGCGTTGAACTTTACAAAACGGAGTTCGAAAAGACGCCGAAACGCAGCATTAAACGTTTCTTGTATAAATAAAAAAGTATGATTGCTTTTTTCAATAAAAACAAGTCTGACAATAACGACTCTGCTTCTGCTCACAACTCTGTGACGCCCGAAGCAGGGGCGTTGCAAACAGAGGCTACACAACAACAATCTATGGTGTTGCGCTCTGAAGGACTTATAAAGAAATATGGCAAGCGCACTGTGGTGAATGGTGTTTCCTTCGATGTAAAACAAGGCGAAATTGTGGGTTTGCTCGGTCCTAATGGTGCAGGAAAAACCACCTCGTTTTACATGACCACAGGTCTTGTAGTTCCTAACGGTGGACGCATTTTCTTGGACGACCAAGAAATTACGAAAGACCCTGTATATAAACGTGCACAAAAGGGTATTGGCTATTTGGCACAAGAGGCTTCGGTGTTTCGTAAAATGAGCGTTGAGGACAACATATCTTCTGTGCTTGAAATGACAGGACGTTCAAAAGAGTACCGTCGTGAAAAGTTAGAAAGTTTGATTGCTGAATTCCGCTTGCAAAAGGTACGTAAAAACTTAGGTGACCAACTCTCGGGTGGTGAACGCCGTCGTACGGAAATTGCACGATGCTTGGCTATTGACCCTAAATTTATTATGCTTGACGAACCTTTTGCAGGTGTCGACCCTATTGCCGTTGAGGATATTCAGTACATTGTGTGGAAACTCAAAGACCGTAATATTGGCATTTTGATTACCGACCACAACGTGGAAGAAACCTTGTGTATTACGGATCGTGCTTACCTGCTCTTTGAAGGTCGCATTCTCTTTCAAGGCACTCCCGAAGAATTGGCTGCAAACCAAGTGGTTCGTGATAAGTACCTGACCAATAGCTTTAAACTCCGTAAAAAAGATTTTACTATTGAAAGGAAATAAGAACTATTGACTAAGTGAAGTCGTCTAAACTTCTCTGACGAAGTTTAGACGACTTCAATACTTATTACTTCTTATTAGTACTTTGCAAGAATGTATTACTTATTACTTAATACTTCTTATTAGTACTTTGCAAGAATGTAATACTTAATACTTATTACTTAATACTTAATACTTATGTTTTTACCTCTACTTCTTTCTCTAACCTCTTTTGCCCCCACCGACACTTTGGTGGTAAACACGGCGAAGATGGAAGGTCCCTACCCTATTCAAAAACCTTATCAAACAGATTCACTCAACATGAAAGGGGCTGCTTTCGACCTCAACGAAGTGCTCGATCGCAATAAAGCCCTTGCTCAACGCGATGTAAGCCCCAATGCCATCACTCTAAAACATGGCGAAAAACTTCTCGTAGCTGGTCCTGACAGTCTACCAGCTATGCGTTTACTACACTTTAATGTGCAGGCTTCGCGTTACACAAAAGCTCGTGTAGAGGTTAAAGGCTTGCAGAACTACAAAATGTATGTAAACGGTAACCCCAGTGGTGCGCAACTTGATTTGGTGCCTGGCAGAACTGATATTACACTGCAAGTACTCACTCAAAAAACGAATAAAGACTCGTTTGATGTGAAAGTTATCGGTGAGAATTTGGGAGATCTACAAGTAAACGCAGTGGGAAAACGTCCCTTTACCATAGGTCAACAAACTTGGGGTGACCATTATCGCAGTGTAGCGCTTTCACCTTCGGGAAAATACTTAGTAACGGTGGGCTATTACACACGCAAAGATGGCTCTAACCAATATACTACTATCTTAACCGAAATGAACAGTGGTCGCGAGTTACTTCACCGCAACGAATATGTTAACCTGCGCTGGTTGCGTGGCAGTCGCGATGTGCTCTACTACACACGTCCAAGCGGTAAAGGAAAAGAGTTGGTAGCGTTTACTCCCGAAAACGGACAAGAAAAGGTGTTGGCAGTGAATATTCCCGATGGTAACTTCAGCATCTCGCCCAACGAAGATTATTTGATACTTGACAGAACAGAGGAAGGTAATCCGTCAAAAAATGGACTGAAGTTTATTCAACAACCAGACGATCGCCAACCTGGTTGGAGAAATCGCAATAGCCTTTGGCGCTACGACCTTAAAACAGGTATTTGTCAGCGTCTTACTTTTGGTTCGGCAAGCGTTGGATTGGCTGATATTTCAATGGACGGGCGCCAGTTGCTTTTGCAATATGGTCGTACGGATGTTAGCAAATTGCCCATTGGTCGCACTACATTTGTGCGTATGGATGCCTTTACAGGTAAAACAGACACGCTACTTGCTGACACTACTTTCATTAACAGTGCTCGTTTCTCGCCCGATGCCAAGCAACTTCTTATCTCTGCTACCCCTGCATCGTTTGCTGGTATTGGTAGCGAGGTGAAAACTGGTCAAATACCCCAAGGCTTCGACAACCGTTTGTACATTTACGACATTGCCACCCAAACAACACGTCCTGCTTTACGCCATTTTAATCCTTCAGTTGGTAGCTATGAATGGTCGTGGGGCAATGGCATGATTTACTTCACGGCAGACGACCGCATGGGACATGGACTGTTCCAACTTAACCCTAAAACACTGCAAGTGGTTAGTTACAAATTGCCTACCACTTATGTACAAGACTTTAGCGTGGCTACTGCCTCTAAGTCAGCTCCCCGTGCAGTGTTCTTTGGTCAAAGTCCGCAGCGTGCTCGTGACATGTACACCTGTGTACTCAATAAAGAAAAGCCTACTGCAAAACACATAGGCACCATCAACTTTGATGAACTCTATAAGGATGTGGCTATTGCACCGAGCACAAGTTGGCAATTTAAGGCAACACGTGGCGACTCTATTGATGGTTTCTATCTGTTACCGCCCAACTTTGACAAGAGCAAAAAATATCCTATGATTGTGTATTATTATGGAGGTTGCTCGCCTTCAAGCAACATGTTGGAGTCGTGGTATCCTTTCCAAACTTTCGCTGCACAAGGATATGTTGTGTATGTGCTTAATCCAAGCGGAACAACAGCTTATGGACAAGAGTTTGCTGCACGCCACGTTAACACTTGGGGACATGAATCGGGCGATGATATTATTCAAGGTGTGAAGGAGTTCTGCAAGGCTCATGACTTTGTTGATAGCAAACACATTGGTTGCATTGGCGCATCATACGGTGGCTTTATGACGGAATACTTACAAACACGCACCGACATTTTTGCTGCTGCCATTTCGCACGCTGGTATTAGCAACATTACCAGTTATTGGGGTGGTGGCTATTGGGGCTATTCTTATGGTGAAACGGCTCAATATGGTAGTTTCCCTTGGAACAATCCCGACTTATATGTAAAGCAGTCACCGCTCTTTAATGCCGATAAAATTCACACACCCTTGCTCCTATTGCATGGCACAGTTGACACCAACGTACCTACCAACGAAAGTCAGCAACTTTATAACGCATTGAAGATTTTGGGACGCGATGTTGCTTACGTGCAAGTTGAAGGTGAAAACCACGTAGTAGTGGACTATCACAAACGCTTGGCTTGGCTCAACGTTATCTACGCATGGTTTGCTAAGTATTTACAGAACAATCCTGCTTGGTGGAATGATCTGAGCAAGTAGTTTTATGTTTTTAGAAATCCGCAACAATCTCTCACTTGTTGCGGATTTTTTTGAACTTTCACTTTGTACTTCGCTCGTACTTCGCTCGCCTTGCACTTTTTGCTTCGCCAAAT
>UMGH01046389.1_pt1 | contig 20091 bp, 10 predicted proteins | sample 1965231 | NCBI WGS metagenome assembly UMGH01 (sample SAMEA4836068, study PRJEB28245) | human gut metagenome | biome: gut microbiome; material: fecal sample | place: Denmark | collected 2008 | reverse complement strand
TACCTCAAATCAAATGATTATAAGCAGGCATTTATTTATGGCGTATGTACGGGAAGTGCAAGTGCATTTTCTGAGGAGCTTGCTACAAAGCCTGAGGTTGAAGCACTTATTGATAAATGGGACAGTGCTTCCAATTAAACAAACAGTATCAAAAAGGTTGATATAAATAATTAATACATTCTATTAGGAGGAATGATGTATGACAATCAGGGATTTATTGGCAGCTGAGAGTATCAATTTGAATGGTACGCCTGCCGGAAAAACCGAAGCATTGAATCAGTGTATTGATTTGATGGCAAAAAGTGGCAAAATATCCGATGTGGAGAAGTATCGCAAGGGTGTTTTTGCAAGAGAGGAGGAAGGCACAACAGGAATTGGAATGGGTATAGCAATTCCTCATTGCAAGTCTGATGCTGTTACTAAAGCAGGTCTTGCGGCAATGGTTGTAAAGGATGGGGTTGACTTTGAATCACTCGATGGTACACCTGCAAAGATTATTTTCCTTATCGCTGCACCAAACACAGAGGATAATGTGCATCTTCAGGTGCTTAGCAAGCTCTCTGTTATGCTGATGGACGAGCAGTTTACAAATTCTCTTATCAATGCCGGTTCAGTTGATGAGTTTTTAAATATCATCGATAGCGCTGAAAAAGCAAAGGATGAGAAAGAGGCTGCCAAAGAGGCAAAGGCGAAAGAGCCTGCTGAGGTGAAGAAGGACGATGTATTTATCGTTGCAGTAACAGCCTGTCCTACAGGAATTGCCCATACTTATATGGCTGCTGAGGCTATCGAGAAAAAAGCCAAGGAGCTTGGATATCAGGTAAAGGTTGAGACAAGAGGCTCAGGCGGAGCCAAAAATGTGCTCACAGATGATGAAATCGCAAAGGCTGCAGGAGTTATAGTTGCCTGTGATACAAATGTACCTACAGACCGCTTTGACGGAAAGAAGGTTATTGAGTGTCAGGTTTCTGACGGAATCAATAAGGCAGAAGAGCTTATAAAGAGAATTGCTTCCGGTGATGCTCCTGTATTTAAGGCATCAGGTAAAAAGGAGGCTTCACATTCATCAGTTGGTGGAAAGGAGAGCGTTGGACATCAGATTTATAAGCACCTGATGAATGGTGTTTCACATATGCTTCCATTCGTAGTTGGTGGTGGTATTCTTATCGCAATCGCATTCCTTATCGATGGATTCAGTGTTGACCTTAATTCACTGCCGGCTGACCAGAGAGCAAATTTTGGTACTATTACACAGGCCGCAGCACTGTTTAAGGGAATCGGTGGAACAGCATTTGGATTTATGCTTCCTATCCTTGCAGGCTTTATCGCTATGAGTATTGCTGACCGTCCTGGTCTTGCAGTTGGTTTTGTAGGTGGTTCAATCGCAGCAAACGGTACATCAGGCTTCCTTGGAGCACTTGTAGCAGGTTTCGTAGCAGGATATATTGTGCTCCTCTTAAAGAAGGTATTTTCTAAACTTCCGGAGAGTCTTGATGGTATGAAGCCGGTTCTGCTTTATCCGCTGCTTGGTATATTCCTGGTAGGCGTTATAATGCAGTTTGTAGTTGAGCCTCCAATCGGAGCTTTAAATACAGCTATCAACAATGGTCTTAATGGACTTAACGGTGCAAGCGCAGTAGTGCTCGGAGTACTTCTCGGAGGAATGATGTCAGTAGATATGGGTGGCCCTGTAAACAAAGCCGCTTATGTATTTGGTACAGCTTCAATCGCTGCCGGAAACTACAATATCATGGCAGCAGTTATGATTGGCGGTATGGTTCCACCAATCGCAATCGCTCTTGCAACAATCTTCTTCAAGAACAAGTTCACAGCAGAGGAGAGAAAGGCAGGACCTACAAACTTTATCATGGGATTATCATTTATCACAGAGGGTGCAATCCCATTCGCAGCATCTGATCCGCTTCATGTCCTTCCGGCATGTGTAGTCGGTTCAGCAGTGGCAGGTGGACTTTCAATGGCATTTGGATGTACACTCATGGCACCTCACGGAGGAATCTTCGTAGTTCCTACAATCGGAAATCCGTTAATGTATCTTGTTGCATTAGTAATCGGATCTTTCATTGCATGTGGATTACTCGGATTACTCAAAAAGAAAGTAAGTGAATAAGCAATCCTCAATTATCATTTTTTAATCCAACCTATAAACTAATCAACAAAGGCACTGCTTCGGCGGTGCCTTTGTTGTTATGTTGTGTATTAAAAATTAAAAGTATAAACATTCTCTGAAATAACAGCCTCATGCCTTGACGAGTGAATTTTCGAAGCATAAAGTATTATTAAGATGTAACTATTCAGAAAATAAACATTAGTAAACAGTGAGGCATAAAATGGGCAAGGTTATAGGTATAGATTTAGGAACAACAAACAGCTGTGTGGCAGTATTGGAGAACAATCAGCCGGTAGTCATAACTAACAGCGAGGGTCAGAGAACAACTCCGTCTGTAGTGGCTTTTACAAAAAATGGAGAGCGACTGGTTGGCGAGGCTGCAAAGAGGCAGGCAGCAGTCAATGTGGACAGGACATTTTTCTCAATAAAGAGACAGATGGGAAGCGATTTCAGGGCAAAAGTGGACGGAAAGCTGTATTCAGCTCCTGAGATTTCTTCTATGATTCTCAGAAAGCTGAAAAAGGATGCAGAGGACTATATCGGTGAGACTGTAACTGACGCCGTAATTACTGTTCCCGCATATTTTTCGGATGCGCAGAGGCAGGCAACTAAGGATGCAGGAAGGATTGCTGGTCTTAATGTGCTTCGAATCATAAATGAGCCAACCTCTGCGGCACTCGCATACGGACTGGACCACGGACAGCAGCAGAAAATTCTTGTCTACGACCTCGGAGGAGGAACCTTCGATGTGTCTGTTATCGAAATAGGGGACAATCTGATAGAGGTGCTTGCCACAGCCGGTGATAATCATCTGGGTGGAGATGATTTTGATGAGAGAATCACGAATTATCTTGTCACAGAGTTTTACAGACAGCAGAATGTGGATCTGAGAAAGGATAATACTGCTATGCAGCGTGTCAGGGAGGAGGCTGAGAAGGCAAAAAAAGTGCTTTCATCCTCATCCTCAACCACTATCAACCTGCCGTTTATCACCACTGTAAAGGGACAGCCGGTCCACATGGAGATGAATCTCACAAGGGCTGAGTTTAATGAGATAACAAAGGATCTGGTGGAGAGAACGGCCATTCCGGTAAATCAGGCACTTTCAGATGCGGGGATTTGTGCAGCGGAGCTTGGAATGGTGCTGTTGGTAGGAGGCTCTACACGTGTGCCGGCTGTTGTTGAGGAGGTCAGAAGAATTACAGGAAAAGAGCCTTCACACAACCTAAATCCTGACGAGTGCGTGGCACTCGGTGCAGCAGTACAGGGTGGCAAGCTCGGTGGAGCAATTGTCGCAGGCAGCAGTGCGGCAGAGATTATACTGATGGATGTCACACCGCTTTCACTCGGAATTGAGACAGTTGGTGGTGTCTCAACCAAAATTATTGACAGAAATACGACTATTCCTACGAGATACAGCCAGATTTTTACAACTGCAGGAAGCTTCCAGACCTCTGTAGATATAAAGGTACTGCAGGGTGAGAGGCAGTTTGCAAGGGACAATAAGCTGATTGGAAACTTCAGGCTAAAGGGCATCAAGCCGGCTCCGGCAGGTGTGCCGCAGATAGAGGTGACGTTTGATATAGATGCAAACGGCATTGTGCAGGTTTCTGCAAAGGACCTGGGCACAGGAAAGCATCAGGAGATTACGATTACCGCAAGCTCGAATTTGTCTGATTCTGAGATTGAGCAGGCAATCCGCGAGGCACAGGAGTATGAGGCAACAGACGGACAGAGAAAGGCTTATATTGATGCAAGAAGTGAGGCTGATACGCTTGTGCGACAGGTGGAAAATGTCATGGCTGACAAAGAAAAAAGAAAGGCTATGGACAGCGCACAGAAAAAGAGTGTGAAATCGTCACTTTCATATGTGAAGAAGCTTATTTCAAGGACAAAGCCCGGAAATGTGAGCGAAGAGCAGGCTGCCGAGATAAAGCATGCGGCAGATGAACTGAGAAATGCGGCAGCGGATTTGATTTAATTATAAACGAGGGGCAGAATACCTTTTGACCCTCATATCATTATTATTCATTTGGCTATTTACGAGAAGCGGATTTTCATATAAAATATGGGTAAGTGGTGAGTATTCAGAAACACCCTGAATAGTTATAATGTTAATTTAAATCCGAGGAAATAGAAAATGAATGCGAACGATAAAACAGAAAAGGTACTAAGAGAAATTCATATCATGCTCTCAAAGGCGGAGCCGTATAAGCCGGAGCCGAGCAGGGTGATCATAAACAAGCAGCAAATGATAGATTTACTTGCTGAGCTGAATAAGTGTATATATGCAATGCAGGATGAGTATGAGCTTACTGAGCAGAGTCGCAATCACGCAGAGAGAGAGTTCAGAAAGAAGGGGGATCAGATAGTCTGGGATGCAAGCAGAAAGGCTGAGGATGTGTATGCAGCATCGGTTATCTATACGGATGAGGCGCTTTCAAGAGTGCGTGATATCATCAATGATACCAACGAGTCACTTGAAAAGCTGTGCAAGAATATGAAGGATAAGATTGCAGAACAGGAGAAGATAGTTAAAACTAACCAGTATGAGCTCAAGGGACAGCTTCAGGATTTGTCCGATACGGAGAAGTATCTTAAGATTATCGATGACAGAAATAAGGAGATAGAACGTCAGAAAAATGCAGGTAAGCCAGTAGAGGAGCGTACTATTGACAAGGAAGAGAAGTCTATCTATGCAAACAGACAGACTGAAATCAAGGTAAATATGGATTATATCAGAAAACTGGGACTTGCTGAGGGCGAGGACCTGGGAGATGGTGTAGTGGGTGAAGTGAAGCTTGCAGACGATACACCTGATGCCGGATCAAATCATGGCAATGATAAGGATGAAGCCAAGGATGCCGGCAATCCACCTGTTATCAACACAATGGAAGGGAAGGAGCTCACAGCCGGCATCCACAGAATGTGGCAGAGCATCACCGGAAATAAAGGGAAATGAAACACACATATGTAATATAAAGCAGCAGTTCAAAACAGAACGGCTGCTTTTTGGCTTATATTTAAAAGTAGGTAATATTAAGCAGATTTTAAGAAAAACAAAGTGGATAATCTGATAAAATATAGCTGACTAACGGCAGGAGAAGGTTTCTGTTCAAAATTCATAGAAGGAGGATAATATGACAATATTAGTTTGTGATGACGACAAGGAAATAGTTGAGGCAATTGAGATTTACCTGATGCAGGAGGGCTACGACGTGGAGAAGGCTTACGACGGCATACAGGCGGTTGAAATTATGAAGAATAAAAAAATAGACCTCATGATAATAGATGTCATGATGCCAAAGCTCGACGGAATAAGAGCCACTTTGCAGATACGAAAGGAAAGCAGGGTGCCGATAATCATTCTATCGGCAAAGACAGAGGATGCTGACAAGATTTTAGGCCTCAATGTGGGAGCTGATGATTATGTTACAAAGCCTTTTAATCCGCTTGAGCTTGTGGCAAGAGTAAAGTCACAGCTTCGCAGATACACCACTCTGTCGAGCAATGATGTAGCCGGAGACAAGGTTTATGAAGCCGGAGGCCTTTTGGTAAATGATGATTTAAAAAAGGTGACTGTGGATGGTGAGGAGGTAAAGCTCACACCGATTGAGTACAATATCCTGCTTTTACTCCTTAAAAACAAGGGAAAGGTCTACTCAATAAACGAAATATATGAGAGTATATGGAACGAGGAGGCGATAGGCGCCGATAATACAGTTGCCGTGCACATCAGACATATCAGGGAAAAAATAGAGATAAATCCTAAGGAGCCACGCTACCTGAAGGTGGTCTGGGGAGTAGGCTATAAGATAGAGGACAACAAATGAAGCAGTATACGATAGGAAAAAAAGCAGCGGTCATAGTTTTACATCAGCTATGCATGATACTTATGGTGACAGGAGTGTTTGCCACAGGCTATGCATTCAGGCACGATGCGCATGAAAATATTGATATATATACACTAATATCGCTTGCGGGCCTGGTAGGCAGCTTTGTGAGCCTGGCATATATGGCAAACGTGGCAGGCAGAAAATCAGAGGATGATTACACAATATACTATTTACCGATTGACAAGGTATACTCTGATGTGATGCTGGTGATATTTACACTGCTCATGGTATTTATGGGAAAAGTGATTTCAGGCGTAAAAAACCAGCATTTTGACTATGCATCACTCATTATGACGGCCGGCACATTTACTTTTTTGTTTGATCTGGCTTTTATTATTTTATACCAGAGCATTGTAAGGAAGATAAAAGGCAATATACTTTGCACACACAGCCTGATGTACAAGGGCTATGAGCTTTTGAAAAGGGTTATTGAGAAAAAGGATATCCACACACAAAAAACCAAAGAGATAATGCGTATACAGGAGGCTCTTGAAGCTATCTCGGAAGGAGCGCTTGACACTACACTCAATGTCAATGAGTTTCATGGGCAGCAGAAAAAGGTGGCGGAGGCTGTCAACCATATACGCCAGGGTCTTATGAGCTCGGTAAATGAGAGTCTTAAAAATGAAAAATTAAAGGCAGACTTAATAACAAACGTATCACACGATATAAAGACACCTCTGACTTCAATAGTCAACTATGTTGACCTGCTTAAGAGGGAAAATCTGGAAAATGAAAATGCCAAATACTATATACATGTGCTGGAGGAAAAGTCACAGCGCTTAAAGCAGCTTACAGAGGATTTGGTAGAGACATCAAAGATTACCTCGGGAAATGTGAAGCTCAATATGCAAAAGCTTGATCTGGTTGAGCTTTTATACCAGACCGGAGGTGAATTCAATGAGCGCTTTGAGTCGAGAAATCTGACAATAGTTACAAAAATTCCATCAGAACAGATATTTATCTATGCGGATGGGCGCCAGCTTTACCGCTCTATTGAAAATCTGTATACTAATGCCGCAAAATATGCACTGGAAAATACCAGAGTATATGTAGAGCTTGAAAAGGCAGATACAAAGGCAGTTTTTACAATAAAGAATGTGTCTAAGAACGAGCTTGACATAGTAAGCAACGGAAATGTAGACCTGACAGAGCGTTTTGTGAGGGGAGAGAGGTCGAGAACCACTGAAGGAAGTGGACTTGGACTTTCGATTGCAAAGAATCTGACCCATTTGATGGGAGGAAAATTCGAAATTAAGGTAGATGGTGATTTATTTATTGCCACAATTACCTATAATATTATATAATAGTAAATAAAAGAATTTTGAAATACACATACGGAGGTAGAATAAGTGAAATTATATGAAAACGGTGCTTACCTTTTAAACGGTAAGGAAGTAATAATTGATGGACCGGAAGCTCAGGCAGCTGTCAAAAGCAAGACCGGCATGGACATCGATAAACAGACAGCTAAGCAGGAGACAATTGCTTACGGTATTTTAAAGGAGCACAATACATCCGGCAATATGGACAAGCTTCAGATTAAGTTTGATAAGCTTACATCGCATGATATCACATTTGTAGGTATCATCCAGACAGCACGAGCTTCAGGACTTGAGAAATTCCCTATCCCGTATGTACTTACAAACTGTCACAACAGCCTTTGTGCAGTTGGTGGAACAATCAATGAGGATGACCACATGTTTGGTCTCACATGTGCAAAGAAGTACGGCGGAATCTATGTACCACCTCATCAGGCAGTTATCCATCAGTTTGCACGAGAGATGCTTGCCGGCGGTGGAAAAATGATACTTGGTTCTGATTCACATACACGTTATGGTGCACTTGGTACTATGGCAGTCGGCGAGGGAGGACCTGAGCTTGTTAAGCAGCTTCTTGAACAGACATATGATATTGATATGCCTGAGGTAGTAGGTATTTACCTGACAGGAGAGCCAATCAAAGGCGTTGGACCACAGGATGTCGCACTTGCAATTATCGGAGAGGTATTCGGAAACGGCTTCGTAAAGAACAAAGTTATGGAGTTTGTAGGACCGGGTGTGTCTAATCTGAGCGTTGACTTCCGTATAGGTGTCGATGTTATGACAACAGAGACTACATGTCTTTCTTCTATCTGGAGAACAGATGACCAGGTTAAGGAATTCTTTGAGATTCACGGTAGGGCTGAGGACCACAAGGAGCTTAATCCGGGTGAGGTGGCTTACTACGACAGATTTATTGAGATTGATTTAAGCCAGATCCGCCCAATGATAGCTATGCCATTCCACCCAAGCAATACCTATACTATCGATGAGCTCAATGCAAACCTCATGGATATTCTCGATGACTGTGAGAAGAGAGCTGAGGTAAGCTTTGACGGAAAGGTGAAGCTTGATTTAAAGAGTAAGGTAAGAGACGGAAAACTGTATGTAGACCAGGGAATCATCGCAGGCTGTGCAGGCGGTGGATTTGAGAATATCTGCGATGCGGCTGACATATTAAACGGACATTCAATCGGAGCAGACGAGTTTACACTGAGTGTTTACCCGGCATCTACTCCAATATACATGGAGCTTGTGAAAAACGGAGCTGTAGCAAAGCTTCTTGAGACAGGTGCAATCGTAAAGACTGCTTTCTGCGGACCTTGCTTTGGTGCAGGAGATACACCTGCCAACAACGCATTCTCTATCCGTCATTCAACAAGAAACTTCCCTAACAGAGAGGGTTCTAAGGTACAGAACGGACAGATCAGCTCAGTGGCACTCATGGATGCACGTTCAATCGCTGCAACAGCAGCAAACAAGGGCTTCCTTACATCAGCAGCGGATATTGATGTCAACTTTACAAAGCCAAAATATTTCTTTGACAAGACTATATATGAGAACCGTGTATTTGACAGCCATGGAGTGGCAGATCCTTCAGTTGAAATCCAGTTCGGACCAAACATCAAGGACTGGCCGGCAATGAGTGCACTTCCTGAGAATATGCTCCTTAAGGTGGTTTCAGAGATTCATGATCCTGTTACTACAACAGATGAGCTCATTCCTTCAGGAGAGACATCATCATATCGTTCAAACCCTCTTGGACTTGCAGAGTTCGCACTTTCAAGAAAGGATCCTGAGTATGTAGGCAGAGCAAAGGAAATCCAGAAGGCCCAGAAGGCTATAGAGAGTGGTGAGTGCGCAGGAAAGGCTGTTCCTGAGGTTGCTGAAATCATGGGAGTAGTAAAGAAAAAATTCCCTGAGGCAAGCCATGAGAATATGGGCTTCGGAAGTACAATTTTTGCTGTTAAGCCGGGTGACGGCTCAGCAAGAGAGCAGGCTGCCAGCTGCCAGAAGGTACTCGGAGGCTGGGCAAATATCGCAAACGAGTATGCCACAAAGAGATATCGTTCAAACCTTATCAACTGGGGAATGCTTCCATTCATCATCGATGAGGGAGAGCTTCCGTTCCACAATCTCGACTATATCTTCCTTCCGGGAATCAAGAAGGAAATAGAGGATGCAAAGACGGAGTTTGAGGCATATGTTGTCAAGGATGGTGAATTAAAGCCATTTACACTGAAGATGGGTGAGCTCACAGATGATGAAAGAGAGATAATATTAAAGGGATGTCTCATAAACTATAACCGTAAATAAGGAGAGTCTAATCCGATGGAAGAAACTGGAAAAGCTGGTAAAAAATCAAACATTGAGATAAATGCAGATAAGGGTGCGAAGCAGAATTCGCACCCGGGGCGTGAGGAATGGCCACATTTGATCAGAATAGGTGTCATGGTATTTGTCACGTTTGCAGTCAGTATACTGTTTTTCTTTGCACTGTACAGATTTGAGGGCTTTGCAGGCATATGGAGCAAGCTGCTTGCGGCAGCAATGCCTATTATAATGGGACTTGTGCTTGCATACCTGATGAATCCTGTCATGCTGTGGCTGGAAAGATGCTTTAAAAAGCTTCTTTCCAAAAAGATGAAAAGCGAAAGCAAGCTGCGAAAGGTTTCAAGAGCTCTTGCAATCACAGGCTCGGTTATTATTCTTGTAGCGATTATTTCGCTTCTCATTGCGGCTATTGTGCCTTCTGTCATAGCAAGTATATCAGGACTTATGAAGACACTGCCAAATGATGTTGCGGCATTCATCAACATGATAAAGAACGGCAATTTCGGGGACAGCAAAATTGCTGAGCTCGCGAGCACAGGTTTACAGAATGCAACCGACTACATTGAGAATTATGCCACAGAAAAGATAATTCCTGAGGCACAGAAGTATGTTGCACAGATTACAACCGGTGTGATTTCGGTAGTCAGAGGTTTATTCAATTTCATTATCGGAATAATCGTGATGGTCTATGTGATGAGTATTCAGGAGACTCTCGCAGGACAGAGTAAAAAGATAATATATGCTGTCTGCAAGCCAAAGACAGGCAATATCATCATTGAGACGATCAGAAAGACAAATGAGATTTTTGGAGGCTTCATAAGCGGTAAGATTATAGATTCACTGATTATAGGTGTGATTGCATATTTCGGATGTCTGATTTTAAGGATTCCATCATCGGTGCTCGTTGCAGTGATTATCGGCGTCACAAATGTGATTCCGGTATTCGGACCGTTTATCGGTGCAATTCCATCGTTACTCATAGTAGTAATTCAGAGTCCGTGGCATGCGCTTTATCTTCTGATATTTATTGTCGTGCTGCAGCAGGTGGATGGCAATATAATAGGGCCTAAGATACTTGGCTCATCTACCGGTCTTTCGACCTTCTGGGTTATGTTTGCCATACTAATCGGCGGAGGAATGTTTGGTTTTCTTGGAATGTTACTTGGTGTTCCGACCTTTGCTGTGATATACTATATTGTGAAAAGAGTTGTTAATTATGCTCTCAGGAAAAAGAAGCTTCCTGAGGACACAAGGGATTATACAAAGACAACAGGCGTAGATACAAAAAATAATAAGCTTAAATACGAGTAGGTGAAATAAGTGGATAAATACGAATACAATCTCAAGCTGGATCAGATAAAAGCCCTAAGCGCCGAGGAGGGCTATATGAGCGCAGCAGAGATTGCAGATAGCATAAATTGGAACAAAATTAAAAATGTAAATACACTCGTTAAAATCGGCGAAATCTACGAGAAGGCCGAAAGATACCAGGATGCAAGGGACATACTTTTAATGGCCTATGACCGTTCACCAATCGGCAGGATGATTATATACAGACTGGCTGAGGTCGCCATCAAGATGGGTGATTATGATGCTGCTACAGAGTATTATGATGAGTTTGTTGAGATAGCGCCTCATGATGATATGAAGTATGTATTAAGATATGCCATTAAAAAAGGGCAGGGAGCTTCATTTGATGAGCTTATCACTATTCTTGAAGAGTACAAGGATGAAGAATACACTGAGGAGTGGGCATATGAGCTTGCATATCTATACCACAAGGCCGGAAAAGCCGATAAGTGTATAGATGCCTGCGATGAGCTCATTCTGTGGTTCGGAGACGGACCATATGTGGAGCGTGCGCTGGAGCTCAAGATGCTTTATCAGCCACTTACCAAGGCTCAGGAGGAAAAGTACAGACGATTCAAGGCAGAGAAGGAAAAGCCGGCTAAGATAAAGGATGAGGCTGAGGTCACTGAGATAGGTGCCATGGAGATGGTAAAGGGCGGAGAGATAGTGCATGATGACGTAACTATTCCGCAGATTACTGTAAATCAGGAGAAGTTCAATACTGTAAATTTACAGCAGGAGATTGCCAAGGGTATGCAGCAGATCATTGAGGCCAAGGGCAAGAATGAAGTTGCTGATACGATGGATACCATCAAAAAGATAGTTGAGGATATTCCTTATCTCAAGCTCGAAAAGGAGCAGGAAGAGTATGTACAGCAGCCGGAAGAGACAGAGCATATCGCTACAGATGAAGAGATAGATGGTTCACTTAAGTTGAATTTCAAGGAGCTTTTGGGTGAAGACGCTGACGGACAGATGTCTATGGTCATGAGTGAAAAGACTCAGCTTGAGCATCAGATTACAGGACAGATGTCTATACATGATGTGCTTGAAGAATGGGAAAAGACCAGACATGCGGCTGAAATTGCACTTAAAGAGGCTGAGCAGCAGAAGCTTGAGTCAGCTAAGGCAAGAGCACTTCAGGAGGCAGGAGACATCATGGAGAGACTAAATGATGTCATTCCAAAGCTGGATGCAGGTGTTACTCCGAAGGAACTTCTTGAGGAGGAGTATTTGAAGGTGCCGGTTGATATTATAGAGCAGAAAGCTGCCGTGAAGGAGCCTGAAGAATGGCAGAAACCGGATATGCAGGAGCTTTATGCAGAGGAGACTGTGGATGAAGTACAGGAGCTGCAGGAAGAACCGGAAGAGACTATAGACGAAGCACAGGAGTCACAGGAAGCACCCAAAGAGGCTATAGACGAAGTGCAGGAGTCACAGGAAGAGGCTGCAGATGAAGCAAAGGAACCGGTTGGAGAGCCGGAGGATATAATTATGGCAGAGGAGTCTGAGAAAGACGAGATACTCACGCAGCCGACTACCATGATGCCTGAAATAACAGATGATATGTTAAATGTCGATGATGATACATCAGATGATGAGGCTTCACAGGAGAAAGAAAACGTTTCTGAGAAGAGAGATTTTGATCATGTGACATCATTTATCGAGCAGGAAATAGCCAAGATGACAGCAAAGAATCCGGGACTGGAGAAGAAGCTGGATATGGCTAAGACAAGAAAAATGCCGGATATTTCATTGCCGGAGGATTTAGACAGCGAAGAAGATGACTCGAAATTGAAAGAAACAAAACATATAAAAGAGCTTACAAGCGAACAGAAAGCTATATTTTCATATTTCATACCGGTAAAGGGTATGGAGGATCAGATTTGCAAGGCATATAATGCAGTACTTGATCATTTCAACAGGAAAGAAAACGCATCCACAGGCAACCTCATTATACAGGGAGAGCAGGGTTGCGGAAAAACAATGCTTGCTACAAGCTTTATAAAGGTATTACAAAAAGATGGTGAACAGCTTACAGGAAAGATGGGCAAGATTGATGCTGCCGTACTCAATAAAAAAGATGTGCAGCAGGTAGTCAGAAAGATAACAGGAGGCTGTCTCATCATAGAAAGAGCCGGAGATATCGACCGCAGCATAGCTGCCAAGCTATCATTTTTGATGGAGCATGATATTACAGGAACACTCTATATACTTGAGGATACATCAAAGGGTATAAAGAAGGCTCTCTCAATGGATGAGGGCTTTGCATCCAAGTTCACGGAAAAGATATCGGTTCCTATTTTTACAAATGATGAACTCGTATTGTTTGCCAAATCGTACTCGGCAGAGCTTGGGTACAAGATAGATGAGATGGCTATTCTGGCATTGCATAACAGAATCAGCAATATTGAGAGGATAGACCAGGCTACCACTCTGACAGAGGTCAAGGATATAATTGACGAGGCCATAGACAGGGAGGCTCACAGCGGACTGAAGAAGGCTATAAGTATTCTGACAGCCAAGCGATATACAGATGATGACCGAATTGTACTCAAAGAGGATCATTTCAGGGAAAAATAAATACTTATGGGGGTATATATATGTGTAATTTTACAGCAATGGATTGTTACCTGTTTGGTCAGGCAACACACTATGACATCTACAAGAAGATGGGTGCTCACTTAGCTGAGCGCAAAGGAAAAAAAGGAGTGTGCTTTGACGTCTGGGCGCCACATGCGAGGGAAGTATACGTGTTTGGTGAGTTTAACGACTGGAATGAGACCAGTCATGAGATGAAGCGTGTAGAGCCGGAAACCATGGGAGTGTATGAGCTTTTTGTACCGGGAGCGCAAAAGGGTCAGATGTATAAGTTTATTATAGTCACTGAACAGGGTGATAAGCTGTACAAGGCGGATCCATACGCAAACTACGCAGAGCTTCGTCCGGGAACAGCGTCAATCATCACAGATATCGAGCACTTCACATGGACTGACAAAGAGTGGATGGATAAAAGAGCAGCAAAGTCAGATGCTGATGTATATTCTTCACCTATGGCTATATATGAGTGCCATCCGGGCTCATGGATGAGACATCCGGGCAGGGATGATGAGGGCTTTTATACATACAGGGAGCTTGCAAAATCACTCGTATCCTATGTGAAAACTATGGGATATACACATATTGAGCTTATGGGTATTTCAGAGTATCCGTTTGATGGCTCATGGGGATATCAGGTGACAGGCTACTATGCACCTACATCGAGGTATGGAAAGCCTGAGGATTTTGCATACTTTGTTGATCAGTGCCATAAAAATAATATCGGAGTAATCCTCGACTGGGTACCTGCACATTTCCCAAAGGATGCGCATGGACTTGCCGATTTCGACGGAACGGCCACATATGAGTATGCAGACCCAAGAAAGGGAGAGCATCCCGACTGGGGCACAAAGATATTTGACTACGGTAAGAATGAAGTAAAGAACTTCCTTATCGGAAGTGCATTGATGTGGATAGAAAATTACCACGTAGACGGACTCCGTGTGGATGCAGTTGCGTCAATGCTTTATCTTGACTATGGAAAGAGCGACGGACAGTGGGTACCAAACAAGTTTGGAGGCAATAAGAACCTCGAGGCAGTAGAGTTTTTCAAGCATATCAATACACTCATACTTGGAAGAAATCACGGAACTGTAATGATAGCCGAAGAGTCTACCGCATGGCCAAAGGTAACAGGCAAGGTAGAGGAAGACGGACTGAACTTCAGCTACAAGTGGAACATGGGATGGATGCACGACTTCCTTGATTATATGAAGCTGGATCCATATTTCCGTAAAAATAACCACAACAAGATGACATTTGCGATGAGCTATAATGAGAGTGAGAAATATATTCTGGTACTGTCACATGATGAGGTGGTACATCTGAAGTGTTCTATGCTCAACAAAATGCCGGGCTTAGAAGAGGATAAATTCAAGAACCTCATGGCAGGATATGCATTTATGATGGGACACTGTGGAAAGAAGCTTCTTTTCATGGGACAGGAGTTTGCACAGAAGCAGGAGTGGAGTGAGGAAAGAGAACTCGACTGGTATCTGCTTGAGAATCCGGAGCATAAAAAGATCCAGAACTGGGTAAAGGAGCTGCTTCATCTCTATAGGAGAAACCGCTGTCTGTATGAGCTGGATTCAAGCTGGGAAGGCTTTGAATGGATAAATGCAAACGATGCAGACAGAAGTATCTTCAGCTTCATCAGAAAGAGCAAGGATGGCAAGAATAATATGCTCTTTGTCATCAATTTCACACCGGTAGAGAGACCTGATTACAGAGTCGGAGTGCCAAAGCACAAGACATATCAGCTCGTTTTAGATAGTGAGGATCCTAAGTTTACCGGCAAAACGGTAAAAGAGCCTGTAAAGAAGGCTGCAAAGGGCAGAGGCAAGGCAGCAAAACAGTCATATAAGAAGCTGGACTATAAGGCAGTCAAATCAGAGTGTGACGGCAGACCATTTTCATTTGCTTATCCACTTGCGCCTTACGGAGTTGCTGTATTTAAATACTAATATACCGGTAAACAGCAGGGTAAAGGACCGCGCCAATTTAAGGCGCGGTCTTTATTTTTGCGTATTATATGTCGATATATAATAAAAAGATAACTATTCAGAACCACCCCCTCACATATGAGAAAAAAATATCCATAAATAAAGGCTGCAGAGATGGTATATATGCAGGGCACGGAGCAGGAAATATGCAGATAGAGAATTTGATTAATAAAAGCACAGATACGAAAAATACGGACACAAAAACCATAAATGACATGACAACGGGTATGCGTGTGTCAGACTACATAAAGACAGACAGTAGTGACAATATGTCAAAAAAGGCGGCTGTTGTCGGTTCGTCAAACTCTGTTGATATGTCGGATACTATATATGCAAGACCACAGGCTAAAAATGAAGCCGGGAACAGCGATGACACAGATATGGCAGAAAATCTGCTAAATGACATGAATCAGACCTCAGAAAACAGGCGAAATGATATGATTGTCACTGCAAGCACCACCACGAGTGATGATTACAAAGCTGCAAAGGATGACGGCTACGATGTCATTGTCACTGAGACCGATAAGATAAAAGCAGTGCTGGCAAAGGCAGGTGTAGATATATCCATATATGGAGATGATCTGAGCATGGAGCAGCTTACAGACATCACGGGAAGCCAGACTGAAGCGGCCATGCTTGTCAATCAGATGAAAGCATATGATATTCCTGCTACAGATGATAATATAAAGGCAGGTACAGATGCCATAGACCGGGCAAAGAGCCTTACAAATATATCCAATGAGACAAAGGCATATCTGGTCAGAAATAACATGAATCCGACGGTTTCCAATGTATACAAGGCTACGTACAGCAGCAGTCAGGTACAAGATTACAGGCAGAAAACCAAAATGACGGAGATATCAGATGAGCTGTTTGAGGAGCTTAAGCCACAGCTTAAACAGATATTAGAGGAAGCTCATATAGACAGTAGTGATGAGAATCTGAATCAGTGCAGATGGCTGATAGATGAAGATATAGCCGTTACACCTGATAATGTGCTGCTTGCGAATCAGGTAGACTGCATCAACGCAGCAGAAGAAAATGTGAGCAGTGATTTTTATGCAAGGGCAGTGACAGAAGCACTGGCAATGGGAAAAAAGGCTACAGATGCCACTATGTCACAAGATGGTCTGACATTTGACATGGCAAAGAAAGCCTGTGATGTATTAGGTGAGGCGACCGCAGATGACATTGTCACATTAGAGTCAGATAACATACCTGTCACGATAGAGAATCTGTCAAAGCTTATAGCTGCAAGAGGCAAGGATAGTGCAGCATCGAAGGCCTTAGCGAATAAAGCTGCGGATAATCAGATTACAGACAGCCGGGAAGCAAGGCTTGTGACAGCTCAAAGAAAGCTTGAGGAAGCGAGACTTTCCATGACAGCAGAAGCCAACCTTTCACTCATAAAAAAAGGAGTTTCAATAGACACAGAGCCTATTGAACGTGTAGTGGAGCTGCTTAAGCAGCAGGAAAATAAATACTACGGAGCGCTGTTTGGTGAGAGCAGTGTAGAGGCATCTGATGATAGGGTACGTATGTACAATAATGTCTGTGATATTTTCAATCAGATGAAGCAGCAGCCGGCGTATGTACTGACCCTGGAATCCGCTGATGACACTGTGTATGAGCTGTATACAGCAGGCAAAGCAATGAAGCAGTCATTAGAAGCAGCAGCCTCAGGATATGAGACTCTTATGACATCACCGCGGGCAGATATGGGAGATAGTATGTCAAAAGCATTTCAGAATGTGGATGATATACTTAAAGAGCTTCAGATAGATACATCTGAAAGCAATCGCAGGGCTGTGCGGATACTTGCGTACAATAGTACCGACATCACAGAGGACAATATAAAGCAGATAAAGTCTGTAGATGAGCAGGTGCAGAGAGCATTCAGCGATATGACACCGGCGGTGACGATTGAGATGATAAAAAGAGGCATATCACCGCTTGATATGAGCATGAGTGACATAAGTGACACTGCCAGACGGATAAAATCAGAAAATCCTGACGAAAAGGATGAGAAATTCAGCGAGTTTCTCTGGAAGCTTGAAAAGAAAAATGAAATCTCAGAGGAGGAAAGAGACTCATATATAGGCATATACAGGCTTATTTCACAGGTGGAGCAGTCAGATGGTGCTGTGATAGGCTCACTTGTTAATCAGGGAGCAGATATTACAATGAAAAATCTGCTTACAGCGGTCCGGGTACGAGGAAAGAGTGCCATGGACTATAAGGTGGACGATACCTTTGCCGGAGTGGACAGTGTAAGCAGTGGCATTAAAATTGACTCACAGATAGAAAGCGCATATCATACAAACTGCCTAAGGGATGTGCTTGATACACTTTCACCTGAGAAAATGGAGTTTGTGCAGTATGACAGCTGGCTTGATATGACTCCGGAGCAGTTAAGGCAGGCTGTATATGAGGCAGACGAGGATAACGCACTGTCAGAGCAATATGCCACAGAACAGCTAAGACAGTTCAATCAGGCAGTTTCGGTGCCTGAGAACGTATATGCTTTTCTAGAGAAATATGATGTAAAAACAACCGCGGTAAACCTCATGGCTGCGTCACGGCTAATGAAAAATCCGTCAGAGGCAGTAAGAAATCTCTGGGAGCGTGGAGACAGTGCTACGGCAAGGGCTCTTTTGGATGAGACTCTCAGACGGTTTTCTGAGTCGGTCAAAAATCCAAAGGAGCTTGCGCAGGCGCAGAAAACGCTGGCTGATACAGCAGAGCATGTTATGGATTCGATGATTATAGAGGATAGGCACACAGGCTCAATAGACCTCAGACAGATGAAGCTATTATGCAGTCAGCTAAGGATAGCTTCAAATATGTCGAGACAGGAAAACTATATTGTACCAATAGAGACTGCAGACGGGGTCACAGGTATGAAGCTTCGCATAGTAAGAGGTGAAGATAAAAAGGGACTGGTTGACATATTCCTTGAGGATAAAAAATGCGGCAGGGTAGCTGCATATTTTGAGGCAAAGGAAAACTCAGTATCTGCTATGATAGTCACAGACGATGAGCAGACTAAAAAGCTGTTTGAAGACAATATCACTATGTTTGAGGCAGGAATAAGTGATGGTGAACAGCGTGTGCGCATAGATGTGGCACTGGAGCATGATATATCTGCAAAAGAGTCTAAGATGTCAGATATGAAATCGAATACTGAGTCAGATAATGAGACAAAAAAGCAGCTTGATGGCGGTGAAAGTGTCCAGACAACCAGACTATATCACATCGCAGAGCAGTTTATTGTAAATGTCCAGAGGGTGATTGCGCAAGATAGTCTGTAACACCGATATATATTGCATGTGCCAGGTCATCCTGATAGTTTTTGTCAGTAAGAAGAAGTGTCTCAGCAGGATTACTCAAGAATCCACATTCTACGATTACGGTCGGGGATGTGGATTTTTTTAGTATAAAGTATTCTTTATTGGGCTTAATGATTCGTGGCTTTGCGACACAAAGAGAAGTGTTTAAAGCTCCAAGAACAGAGGATGCGAGCTCTTTTCCTGCATCAGAGGCTTCATAATAGAATACCTGTGGACCGCTGCTTGAACTGTCCTCAAAGCTGTTTTGATGGATACTGATGCTGACTGCCACATTGCTTTTAGACATCAGGGCAGTTCTCTTTGTCAGATCATCTGTCTTTGGATGCTTGGAATTATCCGGGGCGAGGTCGCAGTCGGTGGTTCTGGTCATGACAACAGTAAAGCCTCTGTTTTCAAACAGCTGTTTAAGAGCCATTGCAATACTCAGGTTGACATCCTTTTCCATGACGCCGGAGGTGGAAATCTTACCGGGATCACTTCCACCATGTGCTGGTTGTTGTTTACGCAAATTGTGATATGTATTCCCCAGTATATATGGGGAGTTAGAAATGTATTGAGATTAGATAGCCTTTTTCTCCAAGTCCTCACAGTAAACGCTTGAAAATAAATGTTCCAGCTCATTTCCGAAGTTATATGAGATTTTGATTTTGCGGTTCTCGTAAACTGTTATCTGGTCTATCATTTCCACAATAATATCTCTGTCTAATTCTTCAATGTCTTTCAGTTCCAATAACCGCATTAACCACGGTGTTTCAAAAACATCTTCTGTTACACTTTCTTTTTTCTTTTCTTCCAGCGTTTCAATCTGTTTGGAGTAAAGCGTTTCTTTTTGTTGATAGTCCTCTCGATAAGAAAGAAATTCTTCTTTAGAAATCAGTTCGTCTTTGTAATCTTCATAAATTGACTTTTTCAGTTTCTTTACTCTTTCAAGTTCTGTTTTTAACTTTGTCAGTTCTATGTCAGTTGATTTTCTGATTTTTGTTGCTGTGAAAGATTGTGATTTTACAAGTTCCTGCAAATTCTCTACATTGCGGATAATCTGCTTTAAATCTCCCAGCACAATATCATTCAATACTTGAAACGGGAGCGTGTGCGGAGTGCAATAATCTT
>UMGH01025780.1_pt1 | contig 20096 bp, 19 predicted proteins | sample 1965231 | NCBI WGS metagenome assembly UMGH01 (sample SAMEA4836068, study PRJEB28245) | human gut metagenome | biome: gut microbiome; material: fecal sample | place: Denmark | collected 2008 | reverse complement strand
TGCTTTTCCCATCATACCAACCGGGAAAATCCGCTGACCCACTTTGATTAGCCTAACAAAAACATAAAAGTATATGTTCAATTAAGGAGATGGTAAGTTCAACTACTGCGGTTGAAAATTACTCCAAGTAGCCTACATGTGCCACCACAAGCCCTCATAAGCCAAAAAGGTGATACAATAGGTGATACAACTTTGGAAAAGGTGATACATAAAAAGTGATACACCTCACTTCCTTCAAAAAAAAATCCGAAACAGGCATTTTTTTCTACTCGGAGCGATTTTTTTCCGCTTAATACCTACTATTCTCATGAAGAGTAAAGCTGTAAAAGTCGTTTTCGACAGAAGAAAGGAAGCAGCCAAAAAGGGTTATGGCTACGTTGATGTTGTAGTAAATCTGGGCAAAAAGGTCCGTAAATACGTTCTTATAGGGACATCAACTCCCGAGGAATGGGAAAAAGATTCCAATTCTTCAGAAGTAAAAGCTGTGGTAGAGAAATGTGAAAACATTCTTGTCACCATGAACGTGCTTGGTGAGGAATCGAATGTTGAAAATTTCAACAAGCATTTCTACGAAGAACAAGCAAAAAACAATGAGCCAGAACTTTCACCCGAAGAGATCTTAGCTCAAAAAGATTTCATCGCCTACTGCGAGGAAACTTTGGCAGCCGAGGACATTAAAATCGGCACGCGCAAGCACAAGCAAGTAGTGATTGATGCTGTCAAGACCTACGGCAAACTAAAGACGTATGGCGACTTGACCCCCAAGAACATTCTTGCCTTTGACCGATGGCTGCACAATGGCGAGCGGAGTGACGTCACCATCTATGGCTACCACAAACGCCTGAAGAAATGGGTGGGCGAACTAGCACGATTGGACGAGATACCGCGCAACCCTTACAAAATTGTGAGTGTCACCCGTGGCAAGAGCAAAGAGCGCCAACCTCTGCTCGAAACCGAATTGAAGAAAATGCGCGACTATCCCTTTGATGGAAAGTTGGAACGGGTGCGCGACCTCTTTATCTTCTCCGCTTATACAGGTCTTGCTTTCTGCGATGTGCAGAACTTTGACTATCAGTCTATGACGGTGAAGGAGGGTGATTTGGTTTTCATTGATGGAAACCGCATCAAGACCGATACGAAATTCTTCACCCCTATCCTTGCGCCAGCTATGGAAGTGTTGAAAAAGTACGACTTCAAATTGCCCAAAATTTCCAACCAAAAGGCAAATGATTACCTTCACTTGATACAAGCACAGCTTGGCATCAAGAAGAATTTGACCTTCCATGTCTCCCGCCACAGCTTTGCCACACTCGCCTTGGCGCATGATGTCCCCATCGAAAATGTAGCCCGAATGCTCGGACATGAGGACATTCGGACCACACAAATTTACGCAAAGGTTTTGCGTACCACCATCGAGCGCCATGCCACCGCACTCCAAGGCGCCATCATCTAAACTTTATTCATCATCTAAAACACGATAAAACGTGCCTTTCAATAGCTGCGACATTCCACTCTCCTTGAATGTCGCAGTTATTTTTTCGCAAATATACTTGCCTCCCCTTATATAATATAAGGCACGTGGGTTGGGCAAAGTATCAGACAAAAACGAAAACTGATACTTCTTCCTGCCATCAATTTTGTACAACACTTCGCGTTTCTCCTCCCACATTCCCTCATTCAAGCGAAGTGAAAAAGGCGTGACGAAAGCCTGGAACTCATCTGAGACTTCCACAAAATCCACCACAGGGTGCGGCATATACGGCTTGAAGTACTGCACCCCGTTCCAAAAGCCCATATATATTTGGTCAAAGTAAGCGTCCGTGTTCTTGTTCTCCCCCTTGGCAATGGTACGGCTTGCCGCACCTTGCGCCAAATCACCTGCATCGTAGTCAATGGTGTTGGCTGACGTTGAACTGCCAAACACACGATCAGTACGATTACCACTTGAAGAACCGCTTCCATCTTCTGTCAGTGTCCAATTCTCACTGCTTCCCATCTCGCCACAATTCATGAAAAGCATATTGCCGTGACTGTCTCCCGTCCCCTCGATCCAAGCTGGCACAATTTTAAGTTCCAAGTCCTCTGCATTCTTGTCCGCAAAGCGTTCCCCATAGGCATTGACAGGGAGCAAACGATTATAATAGCGATACCACTTCGTTTTCGTCTTGTCTGAAAAGCCCGAAGTACCCTCCATCACAAACTCCGATTTGTAGCAGTACATGACAAAGAATGTGCGGTTTTCCTTGACATAAAACAATTTGTGTCCATCAGAGCCATATTTGTAGCCACGTACATATTGCGTGCTGCTGGCGTTCGGTCTTGTTTGCCTTGTGTACACCCCACTTATTTTAAGCGACTTTGCCGCCTCCAACAAATCTGCCATTTTATCATAAACCTTGGCATCCTTGCCATATTTGCGAATGTACCAATCACACGAATGGTACGCCCAAAGCAAACTGCCATTGTCCTCATACTTCACATTCACGCTACCCAAGTATTCCGACTTGTCCTCCTGCGTGACTTGGGTGGTATAACTATCCACCACCTTGTCCAACAGAACCTCATTTGCTTCCGTGGCAATGGCATCAGAGAATTTGAAAGAAATTGTTTTCTGCTTGTGGTTGATGGTAAAATCCCCAAACAGAAACTTCTCCAGCTCTTCAAAGAACTCCGTCAGCGTCCAATGTGGCAAAGCAAGTGCAAAGTTATAAGCGCCCCATGCCGCAGGCAAGGTGTTGCATATAAGGAGATTAACAAAAACAGAATTTTCCAACGCCATGAAATCCCACTTATAACCCACCTGCTTGCATATCCTGTAAAGGATATACAGCAAGTAAGGCTGAAACGACAAAGCCTGTGCTCCCGTTTGCGCATTGGTTTCATGCGGCCAAATAAATTCATTCTTGTCTGCACTCCACACCATTTCATTCTGAATGTTCCCCGAAGTGTTATTCACCCAGGGCAACGGGATCCAAAAATTATCAGGGTATGGGCGCATATCGTCCATGCAATGCCCTGCAACCGCCACGCGGCTTGTAGGATAGCCCAAATCCAGCTCATTCAAATAAATATCGTCGAATGTCTCATCAAAGTTTTGCTCACTGCGTCCCTCCAAAAATTGCGTTTTGACTTCCACATCGGATATTTCCGTAATGGTGATGGTGCCACTCCGATAAAAGTCACGATCGCGAATTTCGCAATCGAACACCACTTTGTTCTTTGCCACATCTGCGCGGTGGATATGCCCAAAAATCGCTATGTTTTGGGCACACCCTCGCAAAGGGAAAGTGATTGTCAGCGTATAGCTGTCACTTCCCGTAAACAATCTATTCTCGGCAATAAAATCAAACGATGTGCCTTCCTTCAATACGGCTTGTTGGTTATTGATGATGATTTCCATTTTTATTATCTTTGCGAAATGAAACGTGCCATAATTATAATACTTGTAAGCTTAATACTCTTTTTGGCAATTCTTGCCTTGGGGTTCTTTTGGTCTCTTCCATTATCGCTTATATTTCTGTTTATTGGAAGTATTGCATTGTTTATTTCATGCGTATATGTAAAGGAAGAATCCACAAGAAGAGTTTTTGATGCTATTTTATGCAGTTTGCTTATCACATGGTGCTTGCTGCTGTTATTCTTTTTTGTTGCAATGTATATGATGATGGATCGCAAAAGTTATTGAGCATTCATTTTCTTCTGCTTTTCGGAGATTTATTTCTAATCAACGTATCGTATTCCTCTTGCGCCTGTTTGATGCCCGTGTCACCTGTGACTGTGTTCACTGTGACAAAAGGCTCATTCAGTCTTTGGCTTAGTCGGCTCATTGTTTCTTCGTACTTACTGAGTACAGCTGCACTCTGTGCCAAAGCTGCCGAAGCTACATTGTCCGTGGGGGCTTGCACCACTACGGGCTGAACTTGTTGTGTAGAAACGACATTGGGAGCAATCGCCCGACTCACATCATCGGCTCGCAAGGATCCGATGGTGTTTGTTCTTTGTGCATAGTCCAGCGCATTGATGAGCGGACGAGCCACAGGTGATGCGAGCAACTTTTGCGATGCCACCCATTCCCCGGCATGAACCACGCCCACTTCTTCATTTACTCTGCCTTGCGGAGTAAAGCCTCCTTGTGCATATCCTTGTGCTTCACTTGCCTGTTGTTGCTTTTTGATTGCGGCAATCTGTATCATGCCCGCAGCAATAGCCATAGCCGCTGCAATAGGTGCCATGATATAACCGACCACAGGAATAGCCGCTGCCGAACCATAAGCAGAGATCGCGTTTTGGGCTGTCTGCGCCACAGCTTGAATAACCTGCATGGCAAATAGTTTCTTGTTTGCCTCGTTCTTCGCTTTGGCAAGGGCGGCTTGCTTCTCCTTTTCAAGCTTCGCCACCTTGTAGTTATTACCCTCTGCCGCAGAAATCTCCGCAGAATAGCGGGCATTTATGGCGGCAGTTTCCTTCTCGAGTTCCGCTTGGACGAGAGAAGAAACGCCACTGAATATCTCTCCCATGCCACTCATGACAGTGGAGAACGATTGCGTAACGGCTTGCCCGGCATCGCTCTCCAACCAATTAGCCAATTTCTCATTGGCTTTCTCCATGTCATTCTTTGTGACGCCAATACTATCAATGGCATACTTCTTACGCAAAGCCAGCTTTGCTTTTTCAAAGGCTTCCTCAATGCGCAGTTTCTCTGCCGCATTGTCGCCAGCTGCTTTTACTTCAGCATGATATACCTGTTCCAAAGCAGCCATATCACTATCGTACTTAGTCAAACGCTCATCAGCATTTGCCCCAAAGTACTCCTCTTTGAGCTGCTGTTTCACTTGTTGCTGGCGTTGGATAATCTTTTGCTGATTGGCAAATACTTTGTTCTGATATTCCTTTTCAGCTGCCAAGCGTTCCTTGGTGCCTTCCTTGTAAAGCTGCACCACTTTGCGAAGATGTTCCAACTCAGCCAACTCCACGGCATCTTCGTAGGTCTTGGTGTCAGAAAGTCCATCAATATAGCGTTGCTTCAACTCCGCGAGTTGCGCATTATACGCTTTATCTTCTCGTTCGCGAGAAACAGAAGTCGCGTTCTCTTCCTGTTTCTTCATAGCCTCCTGGTATTGCGCTTGCGCCTCCAAGAGATCTTTAGCAGAAACGTCTGAACGTTCCATCTTCTTTTTCCAATACTGCACGTTGATCTCGTCCATGCGTGCGGTGTATTGCTCATAATCCTTCTCACCTTTTGCATACGCAATGCGGTTGAGCGCTTCCTCTTTCGCCTTCCAATCATCGGGAGAGTTTTTGCGGTCAGTCTGCTTTTTCTTTGCTTCCGCCAAGTTCGCTTCCGCTTCGGCTTTTTCCTCTGCGGTAATCTTCTTGTTAGCAAGCACTTTTTGATAAAATTCTTGCTCAATCTCCTCCATACGAGAGACATAAGCTTCATAATCCTTTTCACCCTCCATGTATGCTTTCTTGTTGAGCGCATTCTGTTCCTTCTGCCAATCTTGTTCCGCCTTGAACTTGTCCGACTTTTTATTCTTCTTATCATCGTCCACTACAGGCACATCGCCACCACCTCCACCAGTGTTCGTGATGACAGGTTTTTTATTGATTTCTTTGGCAGCTTGTTTGCCGAGATCATCGCCATAAGTGTCTGTAATAGCTTTCTGACGTGCTTCCAACTTTTGCAGTTCCTTGCGTTTGCCGTCCGCTTTACTTCGTTTGAGTGCAGCTTGTGAACCATTCGCTATACCGCTATAACTCGCCATTGTTCCGCCAGCAGTACCATAGCTATACATCGTGTTCGAGCTTGCCGATTCGATACTTTTTTGTTTGGCATCATACGCATCAGCTTCCTCGTCCAACTGCTTAATCTCCATTGTAAGTTGCGCCTTTTGTTTGCCAATCTCTTTAAGCAAATCCTTGGCACCTTCCAACTCATATTTCTTGGCAAGAGAGTTCAGATAGTCGTCCAAGGCATCCTTGTTCTCCTTATACTTACCCGTAGTAGCGTCCAACTGCGCATTATAATTGGGTATTATCTTATTGAGTGCTTGCACCGCCTTTTGGCGATCGTCCAAAGAAAGTTTCTCATTACGTGCCACCTTAACCAGTGCATCAATTTTGTTCTTCTCCTCCACAATCCCCTCCTGACCTTTCAAGCGAACGGCAGCCAAAGCCTTTTCGCCCTCGGCAGCTTCATTCACTTTTTTAGTCATCTTGTAAATGCCATAACCAAGCGCCACAGCAGCAGCGAGCAAAACACCCCAACCACTTGCCAACGAAAGTCCCTTTCGTTTCAAGTCCACCATCAATGAGGACTGCTTAGCCCAATTACCTTGCAGCTTTGCCAATACCAAATTGAAAGCAATATGTCCAGCTTGCAGCGTATTCACTACCGCATGATACGCCAAAGCCGTACCCTTGCACACGGCATGCCATGCCGCTTGTGCTTTGAGAGCTATTGCATTGGCTTTCACTGCGATGGTGTAAGCTATCACCATTGAAGTCAATACGATAATCGCTTCCTTGTTTCTTGCAAGGAAGTCTATTGTCGTGCTCATAGCTTTTAGTGTGAGGGTCGTGGTGCTGATAATATGCTTCATGACGGGCATAAGTTTCTCGCCCAATTCAATGGCAAGTTCTGTGACACGTTTTCTTGCCTTATCCAGTTCCGCTTCGACAGTCGAGTTCTGCACATTAAACTCATTCGTCACCGATGTGGCATCTTCAAACGATTGTGTCGCTTGTTCCTGTTGCCACTTCACCATTTCCACATTGCCGGCTAAGGTCGCCAGTACTTGTGAAGCACGGGCGCCATTCTCACCCATGTTCTTGAAAACAGGAGCGAGTACGTCCATGTTGCCCAACTCCTTCAACTTTTGAAGGAGCATAAGCAGTCCCTCGTTGGTACTGCGTTTCAATGCCTTGTTTAGTTCCTCCAAATCCATGCCCGTTGCCTTGGCTATCTTGCTTGGTTCCTTAAAAAGGTTCATTATCAACTGAGATAAAGCCGTTGCCGACATCTCGCAAGCTTGTCCCTGGCTATCCAACACCGCTGCAAAAGCCATGATTTGCGGAATAGTCATGCCCGCTTGTGCGCCTACACCCGCCATGCGCTTGCCAAACTCCGCGAGGTAGCCAGCAGAAGCCGTACAATTTTGAGAGAGGTCGTTGATTACAGAACCAACCGCTAACAAACTGCGCTCCGTTCCCAAGCGTGCTTCATCACCAAAGATATTTGTCAATTTCGACAAAGTAAGGGTTGCCCCTTCCCCGAGTTCATCAAGCGCTACATTGATTTGGTCAGCAGCTTTTACAAAGCCCAAGACATCTTCTTTTGAAGACTTTCCGAGTCGCCCCGCTTCCTCTGCGAGTTTGTTCAAGTCTTCACGGCTTGTACGGGTGTCCATCTTCTTAAAATCCTCATTCAGTTCCTTCACTTCGTCATCAGCCAAACCCGTGAACTTGCGCACATTTGCCATTTCCGCATCCATTTCTGCAAAAGCATTCACCGCCTTGCGTCCTGCCATGACAAGTCCCGTGCCGACCGCTGCCACCCCTGCAATGATGTTGCCCCACTTATCCACAAAACCATTGATGCGGTCCACAAGTCCCACATGCTCCTTTTCGGTTTCCCTTAGCTCCTCATTGACATTCGCAATTTCAGCCTTCACACGCTTGATACTCTCACACTGCTTATTCCACTCATCCGTACCGCGTTCGATGCCATTGAGCGACTTCTTAAGCTCCTTCAAAGTTCTGTTTAACTCTTTCGGACTAGCCTTGTCAAGTCTCTTCATGACATTCTCCACCCCTTGGGTTGCACTCTCAATCTGCCCAATCTGGCGGCGGGTCTGCTTTAGTTCACGCTGGAATTTCTTCAGCTGGACTTTATCGCCCGCAGCTGCTGCCTTTGTTATTTTATCTTCGAGGTCGCTCGCTTGCCTTTTCAACTGTTCGAGCATATTTTGTGCCTGTTTGCCGTTCACTGTAAGCGTGACCGTAGCATTTGCGTTGATGTCTGACATAGTCTTTCCTTTTTGGGTGTTATTATACGCACAAACTTAGCCACGCGCCAAAGAAGCAAAAAAGACGATGTATCAAGGCTTTTCCACTCCCGAAGTGGGCGTGATTTTTGAAGAAATCCGCGTTTTGTTAAGTAGTAGCAAAACAAAAGCCTTGATACAGAAGTCTTTAGGGGATTGTTAAGGGGTTTCCCCTTAACCCCTCCGTCGGAAGACCCCCCGACCGCCCTACATCGTCAAACCGCGAACACCCCCACACCAAAGCGGAATATGTAAACAAATCTTAAATACCCCACTTGTTTGAGTTCCTTCGCTCCGACAAAAGTCCCCAAAATGCACGAATGCCGAAAAGAGAGAAAGCGAAGAACATACAGAAAGAGCAACCAACGCGCACACCACACCCACACAACGAAAAAGCACCCCGAAGTTTCGCCAAAACCACGATTGCACACTCCAAGTTTCTCATGTGCATAGATGCCAAGTTTCCGCACGCTCTAATTTGCACCCCGAAGTTTCACAATGCGCTAAACTCCAAGGTTTCTGACTATCTAAAACGACCCTCCAAGTTTCCACCTACCCAACAAAGCACCCCGAAGTTTCACAATACGCTCAAATCCAAGGTTTCGGGCAACCTAAAACAACCCTCCAAGTTCCCTTATACTCATGAGGTTCGGGAGTTTCTGACAATCCCACACCCCTAACGCACCCGACCAAACACCCACACCACACCCCCGAAGCCTTTTGGGGTCTCTGATAGCCTCCAAAATCCGCTACCTTTCAAGGGAAAATTTCACACCTTGGGGTCTCGACCGACCACCGCCCGCGCCACCGCGAACGGGCGGTAATCCGTCTGTGTGCGTGCCGAAAAATGCCTAACACTTTAGCAGATGTTAATCTGCCATAGTGTTAGGCACTTGAAGGCACGTACTCAGACGACCGCTGACGGGCATAAAAAGTGTGTTGTCGTGTTTTAGCGGATTTGTCCGCCATAGCACGACAACACGCTTTGTTGCCTAAAAACGGCACGTAGTGCGGTAAAACGGACTGGCGAGGCACGTAGCCTGTCCGCCAACAATAGAGCCTGCATCTTCTTTCGAGGTACGAGAAAGGTGATGTGGGCTTGACGGACTGACTTTGAAGCATGAAAAGTAGGTCCGCGCATGAAAGAAGCCCAACCTCCCTTGAAGCATGAAAGGGTGGATTGGGCTTGAACGGAATGGCTTTGAACCCTGAGAAGCCTTTCCGCTAAAACGTGGGCTAATCTTCTTTGAAGTATGAAAAGGTGTTTAGCCCATTAAAGAAATTCAAGCATCGGAGTCCCGACGATGGCACCACCAAAAGGCAGCCAAGGCTGCAAGGAATACCAGGGTCAAGATTAACTTGACAGGAAAAGTCCATGGTCTCGCCATGGACTCCCTCTGCTGAACCATGTTGGTGGAAGATTGCCGAGTCGCAGCGAGGCTGTCTTCCTCCCTTGCCTCTGTTCTGGTGCTCTCCTTTCGGCTTGACGAAAGGTGTGCGCCATAGATACGAATGGATTGCGGCTTTTGCCGGGAAGTCCTTTGCGCCTTGGCGTTAGAAGCACCTTGCAGCGCATGGGGAGCTTCGATAGTTGGAGTCTCTGCTCCAACCCCGAAGCTCACGATGCAGCTGTCGAACAAAAGTTCGGTGTGCCGCCACACCGAATCAATGCGTGACGTTTGCCACTGATGCCGCTGCACCTGTACAGCGGAGTCCGTGGTAAACGTGTTCGTACTTGTGACTTTGTGCGTACTGCGGCACGAAGTGAGTAGGCACAGCCACATGATTATGGGAAAGACAAAAGGCTTCATAACTCTGTTTGAACGTTAAACGATGGGCAAGCTTTGCAGGAAAACTCATTATGCCCATGCACAGTTGCATGGGGATAAACGAACTGAAGCTGCTGCACGAGTTGGCGAAGTGCCTGGTTCTGTTGTGGCGTGCGTGTGTCCTTGGGCGTTTTTCCGTCCTTGGCCACACCACCGATGTAGCAGATGCCAATGCTGTGGGCATTATGCCCCAGGCAATGGGCGCCAGCTATGTTCTCGGCACGTCCCTTGTGGACGCTGCCGTCACGATAGACGACATAATGATAACCGATGTCGGCAAACTTGCGTGCCAAGTGCCAACGACGAATGTCCTCCACCGTGAAGTCCTTGCCTTCGGGAGTTGCCGAACAGTGAATGATCAATTCATTTATCTTTCTCATAGCGTTGTACGTTTTGCGATTGGTTATTCATCTTGGTTTCCTCGTCCTTGATAGCCTTGTCAAGCGTTTGCATGATCTTGCCCTCAAACTGCGTAACCTTGCGTCCATAGTAAATGCTTACTCCGAAGATTGAGCCTGCATAGATGAGACATTGTGAGAAAATCCACAGGACGGAGTCCGAGATTTCGCCTTTGGGCGGTGTGATGAACCCTGCGACTGCAAGGGCATAGCCGCCTACGAGCATGGCGAGGGCGGACCAGAATTGAATGCTTACTTTGGGTTTAGTCATTGTTCGTTACATTTAGGTATGTATTATCAAGCGTTCAGCTTTGTCTGAACTGTTTTCATCTTGTTTTCCAAGTCGTCCACGCGCTCACCAAGTGTCATGATCATGTTGTAGAGGTTTACCAAGTCTGTTGAAGTGGCGTCCAATATCTTTTTATCCTCCTTGCTCATGAGACCGTCCGTTGTGGAACTTGCTAACGGAATGGCGTCCGTGTAAAGCGCATTGAACTTCATGCCAAACTGCGAGAGCACATACTTGTTCGTGTTCACGTCCCATGCCATGCGGTCAGGGAACAGACAGCCCCAGTCCTCGGCATAGCTTATCGTCTTGCGGTCGCTGCCCGTAAAGTAGATGGCACGCTGGAACACCTTGGCATGGTTGAATATGATTTGTCGGCAGTAGTCGTTCTCGATATTCTGAAAGAGCGTGATGCTCATGTGCTTCTGGTACGTGAGATGCGCCACCACAATTTCGGCATTGCCCGAAATTGAAGGGTCGCGCAAGGCATTGAGCGCAGCTGTCTCTTCCAAGAAATTGCCCAACTCCTTGACGCGCGTGTTCAAGGCATTCTGCACATCGGTCACGGCACGTGTGGTGGTCAATCCCGGCACGCTTGCCGTAGCCATAGGCAATGTGACGCTGAACAGCTGCGTGCCTGCGGCATTGCTTGCCGCCAACACACGCGAACTGCTTGTATAAGCAAGGGACGTGGCGATGGTGTCTGTGACAGCGGACACCGCCTTGTCGATGGTGCAGACGTGGTCATAATACTTGTTGAGCTGCTGCACCTGTGCAGCGGTCATCACGCCCGCACTCGAAGAGGTAGCGGCTGGGAGGGCAAAAGCATTATTGATGCTTTTCAATTCCCCCGTGACCATGTTCAGGAGCGTGGTAGAAAATGCCACACTCACCTTGTTCACTTCCCCCAACTTGAAGTGCTGAATGACTTGCTTGGCTTCACCCAATTTGGTTTTCCAAGTTTTCAGGGCAGCGATGCTCGTGTTGCAGTTGAAAATGGAATGCTTTGCCTCTGTCATGTCCTCGGTGCAACTTGTAAGGCTCTGCACCTGTGCCGCGGACATCACCCCGGCTTGTGCGGTGGTGGCGGCTTTGAGGATTATGCTGTCCGCCTGTCGTTGCAGCACGCCACTTGCTGTATTACCTTGAATGACGGACAGACAGACCTTGTCTGTGCCGACAGTTCCGAGGCTAATGCTCTGCAACAATGTTGAGAGTTTCAAAAGATTGGCTTTCCAAGCCGTGAGGGACTGCAAGTCCGTGTTTGTTGCGGCAGCAGAGAGCAAGTCTGCCAGGGCTTGCAATATCACGCCCAAATTTTCGGGGGTGATGGCGGCTTCGGTGCTTAATGCCCGAAAAGCCGTGATTTGCTTGGTTATGTTTGTCGTGTTCATAAGCTAATGGTTGTAACGTAAATACTTGTCGTCCAAAGATTGGGCTACCACGCCCACAAATTCTTTTGCCATGTTGTCGGCAAGGAAGTCCCTTAGGTTCATGACGGAAGCATAATACTTACGCGAGAACCAAGGTTTCTTTTTGCGCTTGCGCTCCCTGCCGATGTCGCCATTGTTGCCTCGTGGGATTTCCTTACCCGTACCAAAGTTCTGCCAAAGTCCGTACTCTAAAAAAGACTGACTTAGTCCGAGTTCCATGAACCGCCCGTCGGCACGGAGCGGTAACGACTTGGGCGAAGCGAGCAAGGCACCTGTGTCAATCACATCGAGCAAGGTCATTTGCTCTTTCCATATTTTGAGCATGGTTTCGTTGAAAGCCGTGACGAACTTTTCGCGTTCGGAAAAGGCACGTTGCTCGGCATCATTCGTTGTTCCACTCATTTGCATTGAATCTTAAATCCGTAAACGTGTCCACAGCAATTTGGAAGTAGGCACAGGCGCAGCCCGAAAAGAAATACTCGTTCATTTCGTTGAACGTGATGCGTTCATCGAGGTAAATGCACGATTGTTCTAATCGTGTCCGTTCAAGAATGAGTTGGCTCATGAATTGACGAAACACTTCTCTGAGTGTTTCCATGCAGCTGAGCCTTGCCTCCATGTCATCAATGGCATGGCGCATGGCAAGAAAGATGGTTTTCACGCGCCTTGTGCGTGGGGTGTTGGCGAGAGCGATATAGCCTTGGCTCATGTCGCTCACACAGACAAAAGCCGTGGTGCTTTGCATGGCTTGCAGAGCCTCTTCAAAGCCTTCCAAGCCCGACACGCGGGCAAAGGCAAAGCCTTGTGCGGTGGCAAACTTGTTGCGAGCCGTGAGATCGCGGAAGAAGTTTGTGGCATTCCAATTGAGATTTGATTTCATAAGGTGACATGATTAGATATTTATTACTATCTTTGCGATGTGAGGGATGGGGCAACCTTAAGAGACCCGCTCTCATTCCAGCCAAGGCATTTGCTTTGGCTTTTTTATTTAAGTTGGTTACGTAGTTCTTGTGCTTCTTGTGCCTTGGCATCAAGCTCCGTCAAGGCACGCCAGCAGTCCATTTGCAGAATGGCTGCCTCCTTCGTGATGTCGCCTCCTGTGAGCGCACGGATTTGTGCGTTCATCGCTTGTCGGAGTTCCTCTCCGACACCCCAATCAGCACTCCCCAAGAGATTGCTTTTCTCTTGGGGTATGTTGGTGAAGAAATGTGGGAACATACGGGTGAAGTTCGCTTTAACAGAAGCGAACCAATAAAATACAGAAAGCAGTTCTGCTTTCTCCAAACAAGCTTTGTCCGAAAGTTCCGGATAAAGCAAATGCGCCATCTCCGCAAGGCATTCCATGCTTTGCGTGTGCAGAAAACCTTGGTAATAGTTCTCGCAAGCGAGATAGTCCTCAAAGGGGACGGCTTGCAAATCGGCAGCGACTGCCGATGCACCGCCAATAACAGCAATGCGCACAGGCTTGGGAGCGAAGCTCTCCAAAAAAGCCAATTGTCGCGTAGCAAAGGTGATTTGCCAATCGGCAAACACCACTTGGTGTTTGCTCTTTCTGTCCTTGACCAAACAGGAGTGTATGTCTGCATGACAAATCACAACAATTTCAGCCCATTTGCAGACGCAAAGGGCTAACACCTCGTTCATCGGCAAATCGCGTGCGACTTGTCGAAAGAAAAACAACAATTGCTGGTCGGACAGTTCCGACCAGGATTTGGGCAGAGAAATAGAAAATGCTTCCATACCGCGAAAGTATGGAAGCATTTGGGTTGGGGAAAAGACATCTACCTTTTATACGTTTGTTCCTTGTCAACATCTGCTATGCCATCAAAAACAATGGTGTTGTTGGTAAGTTTCTTAATCCTATTTACATATCTCTTTCCATAAACATCAACAAGAAACAACGTGTCATTTCTTGTGTAAAATGTAAATCGATATATAGTATCTGCTTGTGAATAAAGTACAGCAGTTCTATCCTTGCAAAACTCTATTTCGGGATAATTTACCCGCTTTTCTCCTCCTTCTAAACTCCATTCTCCACACAACATATTGGCAGAAATTTCCAATTTGTGTTTTCTACTTGGTGAACAGGAGAAAATAAGAAAAATTGTTATCCAAATAAAGAGTTTAAGGAGTGAAGTAAAACATTTTGTTGTTTCCATGTTAATTCATAATTTGTTACACGAGAGAAGACTACTATCAATACCCAAAACGTTGTATTTGTTTCTTATTTCTGAGGTTTTTTATTCAATAAATAAATTACGCCATCGTGTCTTACCATCATACAAACTTTATATGAGTCATCAAAAATTATTATGTCATCAACTGATGGATACCATATATCACTAAAATATTTAACGATATCATTAAAGTCAAAACGGTCTATTGCATAAAAATAATCCCAACATACATAAAGATGTGTGGGCAACTGCCTCTTGCAATTTTCTGATATTAAACAAGACAAATCAAAATTTTTCTCTTCTGCGTTTGTGAAGTTTACCGGGATGCCCTTATCTTGAATAATGTCAAAGACTTGGTTTCGCTCTTGTTTCTCCATATTATATGCCGAACAAAACGAGGCAAAAACCTTATCACATTCTGCTTTGGAGAGTGTGAAAACATTCATGGTCTGACCGCTGTGCTCCTTTTTGAAAAAATCGAATTTGAATTGTTCCATATATTTTGTTTTGCTTTCGCAAAAATACAATTATTTTGCGAAAGCACATCTGATTTTCAGAACCAATACCCACCTTTTCTTTTATCATTTTTGTACCCATGATTTTCAAAGAGCGCAGCGGTCACCGACTGCTTCCACTCCTCAAAAATGCCATTGGGAGCATTACGGAGGGAGTTCACGACCTCTATGCAAGATGGTATGGGGACTTCTCCTTCTTCCCGTAGCATATACAGTTCAATCGCGAAGATATGCCTCCAGACACGCTTGTAGTGCGGTGCAGATGGGGTCTCGCCCCATCTGCCCAATAGCTCTGCTTGGCGCAGAGTCGCCAAGAGTTCACAGGAGAAGAAATCATGCGCCAATCGTTCCTCGATGGCGATGAGTTTAGAATGCAGTTCCTGGCAACGCTGCCAAGAGTGGTCGGTGCTGCCGAGTTTCTGAGGCAGATCCAACCACGGGTAAAGCGTTTGCATGAAGTATTGGCATGGGTCGCTTGTCGCCCATGCTTCCATATTTGCCAACAAGGGAAGTAAGATAGAAAGCGTGTCATCACGCATTTTCTCCAACGATAGGAGCAAGCGTTCCACGCGCTCCTTGCTGGCAGGGGCTATATTGGTGTTTGAAACAACACCAAAACCATTGGGCGTAAGCACCAAATCCAATTGTGGCACGGCATGAAGCATCGCTTCTGCCACCACAGTCATACGTGCGTAATGCAACAACTTGTTGTTGGCATCGCGTGTGGGCAGTTCCGCAAGGACTGCCTCAGAGAGGAACGTGGTCGTTAGCCACGCTTCCGCCACCTCCAAGTGCGGAGCAATCTTATCAAAGAGCAAGGTTTCGCCTTGCACAGACTTCAGCACATTCGGAACAAATTGCAGAAGTACATTATTATCGGGTATCAACAGAGACATAGTAGTTTTGAGGTTTTAGGTTATGAGGTTATAAAGTTACTCTTCTGTGCTTACCTGTTTCGCGTCCTTGTTCTCGTCCAACGTGGTGAGTTGGATAAACGGACAGTCGGGATAAGCCCCGTCCCATTTGTTAAACCTTATAATCAATCGGTGCACATTAAACAAAAGGTCGTGATACGGCTTTTGCAAGGCTTGTGCAATCGTATAAAGCTCGCGCTTGTCGCTGCCCGAATTGTTAGTTTGCGACTTACCCGGCACAGAACCCACAAGGTTTGAGTGCACACGCATGGTAAAGCACATCATGTTCACCGCTTCGATGATGTCTGTAGCCCAATCACCGCCCTCTTTGTCCGTCTCAATCTTGTTGATGACCACATCATGCTGTTCCTCCCCATTGGGAGACACATAAAACTCCGAGAAAAGCACCTTGCCCGAATTTTCCATGCCCGTGAGGAAATTGATGATGTTGTCCTTTTCCTCATTCACGCGCTCCTGTTGCTTCACGCGGTCGGTAATGCCCTCTGCCTTGAAGATATTGCTCCAAAACGATTTGGCAATCTCTATGTGGTACTTGATAGGTGCAGAATTTTTCAACTTAGCCTCCTTTGCCACCCCGATGAGTTGCTTGATATTGTACCACTTGCCCTTGAAGAGCGAGGCATAATAAGGAATGGGATAATACGTGCTGTCAGGCGTCGGCACACGGCTAACCACGGCAAACTTGCGTTTGCCCTTCTTCACCAGTGCTTGCAAGTCCGTCCAAGGACTTTGCGGGTTGAGCAGTGGAATGACCTCCACCTGTTCAGCCCGCACCGAGTTGCGCCAATTCGCGTACAACACTTGTGGTATCACACCCTCCTTGTTGGCAGGGGCAAAGCGAACATAGCAAGCCTCCTTGCGCAGCACCCTCACCACCTTGTTACCTTGTTCATTGAGAATAATCACGCTCACGGCAAAGCCGAAGTGTTTGAAGTCCTGGCAAACACCGAGGAAATAACTCGCCATGTCGTTATCCAAGAAGAAATCCTCGACCTCGTTCACCACATTCTGTTTGCACATTTCATCAGTCTGGTACACCAGTCCGCTCCCATAGCACACCTCTGCATTGAACATCTGACAAGTGCTCAGAGTCTCATCACTCTCAATCAGATTGATAATGTCATACGGCATCTGATCGTCCGCTCCCCAAGGCATATAGCTCACCTTGTCGCTCACATGGCGCGGTGAGATTTCCTCCGCTTCCTTGAAAACCTCGCTGCTCTTGGTGGTGAACGCTGCTGCGGCATGATAGCCGGGCAGGTCGTTCACGCCTGTTATGTGTAAGTAACTGAAATCGCCCATAGTTTTGACTTTTTAGTGCAAAACTATGGGCGATGGAGTATTTAAGAAAAGACGAGGCTATTCAGCCATTGTTTGCACTTTGTCTTCTATAAATTGAAAGGTAAAGAATGATAGTTGCATTATTCTAATAGATTCATTTGGGAATGAGCCAAGAAGCGCAAAGACCGGTGTACTGAAGAAAAAATAATAAAAATAAAACCCGTGGGTTGTTGTGTCTCACTCACGGATTTTATTGATATTTTCTCCTAACTAATTATATATTCTTTTTATAGCAAAAATCTTTGTAATTAAGGCTCTTGTAATTTCCTACTAGACTTTTCATCACACTTATAATGTAAATTTCCAGAAGAATCTGTATAAAAATACTTTATTATATTTACTTTAGCTCCCATCCCGTTATGTCTTATTACATATTGAGTGTTTGGTAATAGCCTTATATAGGAAGGATTATACCGAAATTCTTGCTTATAAGAAGACGATTCTATCGCTTTATATTTCTTTGATATTCTTTTTTTTAAACAAATAGTATCCACCTCTCTACATGTTCCCTTTGTCCGCCAAAAGAAGTCATATGTATAAGATTTGCTAAAGCTATCTAATGGCTCAATAGAAAAATGCAACAGATTGTAAATATAAAAAGTCTGTTCCTTTTCATTGAATTCTACATCATGATTGTCACATGAACAAATCAAAAATAAACACATGAAAATTTCTATTATATATTTCATTCTCAAAAATCTATTGTGAATAGCCAAATCTTGACCATTCTTGTTAAACTTGTTTGTTAAGACATTTTTTATATTGGGCATTGCGACCACCATAGTAATACTTCACGTTGTTCTCCGTGTGGTCAGGATAGTTGATACCCGTCAGACGCTGATAGTAATAATCGTAGGTGATAAACTTGCCTTCCTTTGCAAGGTTGGCAGTCTGCTTGGTCAGCACATTGCCGAGAGCATCATAAGTGAAACTTGTGATGCCGCTTGCAGGATGGTTCACCTCTGTACGGCGGTCACCCATGTCGTAAGTGGATGTGGTAACAGGAAATCCGCCGACATTCCGAAGTTCGGTAATATGGTTTATGATATATCGTTTCATATGCGAATATTCTCAATTTAAATCGGGTCAATCTGAAAATATCGGGAATATTTTATTGAATCATAATTTTCAATTATAAAATAGGCTGTGCCATTTTAACACTGCCTATTTTGTCTATCAGATATATCCTCTTGTCATCAATTTGTATGTCAATATTCCAATAATCTCAACACTTAGAATAACAAAATTAAGCCCCAAAGAAATAAAAATTTTCTTACGGGTAACCCTAACATTCAATAGTATTCTTTTTATAATTACATAAAGCAACATTATTAAAGACATTACGAATGAAGTTATAACAAACGAAATACATCCTCTAATGAAAATGATACGAGAAGGATCGCTATGATATATTTCCATAACATCGTCTTTACTTCCTATTGAAAAATAAGATAGAAAGATTATTATAGGAAATTCAATCAAAGCAGACACTATAGTCGTTATCCAACTGTTATTTTTTAGTGCCGTTTTCATTAAATACCTGAAATCCGTTTATTTTATAAAAATTAGTACCATTGGGGGTGGTAGAGGGTATTTGGCTTTTCCACGATGTTGCTATATTCCCTCTCATACCTCTGTTGTCCTCTAATCACTTTTATTAGAGACTCTATATTATCCATGACAACCAACTGGTCACGATTTGTGACCAGTTCGCCGTTTTCTATCTTTTCCGTTATGTCTGTCATATTTATATTTATATTCATTTTCAAAATCACAAATTGTGACCTTAAACGTGTTGTTACTTATTATTGTATGCAAAGGTAGTGCTTTTAGCCTTTAAGCCACTATTGCACAACCCCTTTCTTTGAAAAGAACGTAAATCAATAGTATTATTGCGATGAATGCATTTTTAGTAATCGCTTAACATCATACACTTTGGGGTAATATCGGTGTAATCGAAAGTTAAATACATTAAATTATTACCTTTTCGTATCTAAACAGAATCCACACAATCACTTTTCTACCGTTTAGAGCGTATAATACTGATAATCAACTAATAATAGATACGATTCTTCAATGCAAAATATACTTTCTGTTTAATTTGGCTACTTTGTACTCGTTACGAATTATTGCAAGCATTGCAATAATTCTAATTTACACTCGTTATTATAGTAAGAAAGTACGAACTTTGTTGCTTAAATAATGTACTTTATGTAGTCACAATAAAGCGATATAAAAAGATGAAACAAACCGATAAAAATATAAAAGAGATACGAATATACCATAGTCTTTGGAAGAATATTCTTCTGACTGCTGGTTGTTTCGCTTTTGCTGCAGGTGGATATTTCATACTCCATGATGCTAATACCTCATGGCCAACAAAAGTATTTGGCGGTATAGGAAGCATGGTGTTTTTTGGTTGTGGCGGAATGCTTATGTTTATAATGACTTTGTATAACATAACTACTCATACACCATTTTTGATAATCCATGACGATAGGCTTGACATTTACGAACAGCGCAAGAGAACATATCGAACAATCTATTTTAAAGATGTGGAGCAATTTCGCCTAATTAGTATATATTCTAACAACTACATAGCCATTGATTATTGTACAGTACCTTTGATGCGTAAGATGGATAATGCTTCATGTCTAACCCAACGTATGATGAAATTTAATGTGTCTGTATCAGGAGCAATAGAAAGCATCCTTGTGCAGAATCTGACAATGAGGGGTAAGGAAATATGCAATACTTTGAACAATCGAATGAAAATATGGAGGTCGAACTGCAATTAATAATTGTGCTGTTGAGTTTTTATAATACAAGACTCCATTGTCTGCTTCTTTTTCTACACATAAACATAGTGAATTCATATTTCTCCTTCCGAAGTTTATTTATAGCAAAGTTGAAATTTGCAACATATACTATTTGAAATCATTTTCACAAGGCGCATTATAATTACATGTTAATCGCCTCCATCTTCCAATAAAGATGTATCTCTTGCTGAGCAAATCTATTAGCTGCCCATACATCGGCTTCTATAAGAACCAATAGAAATGTAGCCTATCATACCGTTTTCCTACATTTTTATATAAGTAGAAAAGCAGATTCCAATACTGATTTTTGGAGTCTGC
>UMGH01026916.1_pt1 | contig 20217 bp, 17 predicted proteins | sample 1965231 | NCBI WGS metagenome assembly UMGH01 (sample SAMEA4836068, study PRJEB28245) | human gut metagenome | biome: gut microbiome; material: fecal sample | place: Denmark | collected 2008 | reverse complement strand
TCGCGCGAAGAACAGCAAGCGTTTGAAGAAGCTGCAAAGCAACTCACGATTCGAGATCAGTTCATTCTGCAAACCTTTCTTCTGACCGGCCTGCGGCGCGGAGAGCTGCAAAACCTGCGCTGGCAGGACTGGGATAAAAAAGCCAAGGTTCTGCGCGTTGAAAAAAGCAAAACAAAGAACGGCATTCGCAGCGTGCCGGTGATTCCCGAAGTCGCCCTTATGCTCACACATCTGCAAGGCTGGGCTAAGCGCTGCAGCTCTAACCGATACATATTCGGCGATGCAGAACCGGTAAGCGCCGGTCACTTACGGCACATTTGCCTGTACACTTCAAAGTGCGCCGGAATTCGCCGCGTATCGCCGCACATGCTGCGCCATACCTTCGCGACCCGAATGATTGAAAACGGCTCGGACGCAAAAAGCCTTGCTCTTATCATTGGCCACTCCAACCCGGCCTTTACGCTCCGCCGGTACGTCCACCCGGATCACACATCCCTCTACGAGCAAATGTGCCGTCTTTCAAGCGTACAGCAATAAACCGGCAACATTGCCGCTTTTTAAAATAGAAAAACCTACTCACCACTATCGGCGGGTAGGTTTTACCTTTGCTATCCTCTGCTTTTTATGCGTAATGAACGATTTGGTTAAGGGTATAGAGCTGCGTTTCGTTTTCTGCCGCATGATCGATAATTTTCTTGTCAAATCCGTTTTCAGAAAATAGTGCATAGTGAAACTTGGCTTTTTCTTTCAGCGGAGAAAGCTTTGCCACCGTGTCACAGTACTCAGAATAGGAAAACGGTACGCCTTTGAATTTACATTCACCCACCAGATATTCCTTTGCCCCTCGGTCAATACAGAGTATGTCAATCTCCGTCTCTGCTGTCCGCAGTCCGGAAGCTGCTTTCTCGTCTCGTACCGTAGTCTTTCCAAACCAACGTCCCATCTTTGCATAACGGAAAGGCAGCTCGTTTTTCTTCTGCATTTCACGAACAAATTCCCGGCAAATATCCTCAAAAGTAAAGGAAGCAAACTTGTGGAGAGCCGGTTTTACAACATACTCGCATACGCCGTCCACATCGCCGTCCTCAAGCTGTGAAAAATTTGCAAAACCAAAGGCATACCAGAAACGGAAGAAGTTATCCGTCAGACGATAGGCTCCTCGACCGGAATTTGCCTGTTCCTTGGTCTTAGCATCCACGGAAAACTCCCGTTCCACAATTCCAAGCTCTATGAGATTTTTCAAGTAAACACTGGTTTTGGAAGTATCCTCCACAAGCGACTTTTGACTGATGTCGTTGAGCTTGGTACTGCCCAACGCAACAGCTTCAATGATAGAGTTGTAGATAGGTGTTTCCCGCAGCTCCTGATGCAACAAAAACTCCACCTCGCTGTAAAGGATGCAGCCTTTGGTCAGAATATTGCGCTTGATGTTCTCGTCAATGGACAGCCCGGGATTCCATTGGCGCAGATAATGTGGGATACCACCAAGAACAGCATAAGCCAGTACCTTATCACGGTCAGAATAATCTGGAAAGAACTTTGCGGCATCATAAAATCCCATTTCCTTCATCTTGTAGATACCCGTAGCCCTGCCGTAAAGTGGGTTTTTCTCTGCCAGCAATTCCTTTTCGATAAAGCTCATGGCACTGCCGCAAAGGATAATCATTACGTTGGCATCCCGCAGCTCCGCATCCCAGAGATTTTGAAGAATAGAGGGAATACTCTTGTTACCACGGCACATATACGGAAATTCATCGATCACCAACAACTTTTTCCGGTCACCGTATGGTAACTCCCGTACCGCACGGAATGCTCTTTCCCAATCGGTAAATTCAGTAATATAGCTTTTTGCAGGAATGTCTTCTCTCAGCATCCGAGCAGAAAAGTTACGAAGCTGTACCGGATCAGTCGTTTGCGTGCAGGAAAAGAAAACATGGGGCTTTCCCTTACAGAATTCCCGCAGCGTCTCGGTTTTTCCTACACGCCGTCTGCCGTACAGCACAATGAGTTGACCGCCATTCTCTGAATATTTATCATTCAGGAATTTTAATTCTGTCTCTCTCCCGATAAACATCGGCACACCTCCAAGTAATACAAATTTAGATTTAGTAAATCTTGATTTGATATTATTATATTCAAGATCAGTGAAAAAATCAAGAAATTTTTCAAGATTTGCATAACAAGTTCATTACCCCTGTATGTTTCCTATTGCCCACGTATGAAAACTCATTAAGTTCAATAACACGAAATGCAAATAAGTCGCTGCAACAAATTTCTCGGAGCAAAAGCGGCAATATTGCCGCTTTTTAAAATGGAAAAACCTACTCACCATTGTTGGCGGGTAGGTTTTTATCTTTTCTGCTCTCTGCTTCTTCAAAATCCGGCAACATTGCCGCTTTTTGATTTCTCTCTGCGGCAAGGGCACGTGCCTGCACAAACGGCAACTTACCGCGCATTAAGCGCTGCTTTTCTCGCCCGGTAAGCTGTTCCGAGAGCTGCTTATAAATGCGCACCGTGCGTTCGGAAACGCCGAGAAGCTGCATCAGCCGCGTCTGTAAACCGCCTTTGATTTCACCTGCGTCCTTCATGCCTTTCAGTAGCTTGTAGTAATTCTCATAGAGTTGGAGCCGGATACGCGGACTTTCTTCCGCCTGCTGCCTGCGATGAATTTCCCGACGGCGCCGTTCACGAGGATCACGTATCTGCCGTTTGATTTTGTAAACATAGCACGGGATTTTTGTCCAGTGCAGGCATTCCCTCAAATACCAAAACCGATACGCCCCCAGAAATACACGGTATCGACCGTCTGCTTCAAGTGTCACACCGATGGGATATTGCAGTAGCTCCATCACGTCTGGCTTAGAAAGCTTCGAGTTTTCAACGGCGTGATAGCTTACTTCGCCGGACATGTCAATCCTGTCTGCATCGATGAGATGCACGCGCCCTATCGGCGGCTTTAACTCTTCTCGTGTGCTGCCTATCGCGTAAACACGACGGTATTGCTCGGCTATATTGTCCTCCACCCACTCCTTGCGTAAGATTTCCACAAGATACAGGTGTTCCTTGCACGGAACCAATGCCCACTTCTCATTTTTTAGCGGCATGTCCTCCGGCACACGCCAGCACAGCTCCTTTCCCAGCATACGGGACTGCTTGTACTGCGGTTTTGCATAAATGATCTCTGTCATGATATTCCTTTCCCCACCGCAAAGTTCCACTTTTGCACGCTTATACTTGCGGTATAGTTGATTCTTCCTGTTTATTCTATTCTTCCTGTAAACTCTAAATACCGTATACCCCTTCTCCTTAACCAGGCATAAAAACTGTAGCTGGGGGTAAGGGTTCATAGGGGTGTCACATTTGACTATGGGGGTATTCAAAAAAGAAAGCAGCACGAGTAAAATACGGCGCAAAAGCAAAAGTTCCGCCGGTTTGTACCGACGGAAACGATTGAAGCTCTGCCCCTTATTGCCCATAAAACTGCGATCTTCCGCACGCACACAAAGGATTCCCTTATCGCGCAAGGCTGCTACAAGGCGCGAAATAGAGCGCTTTGAGCATCCGCACGCATCGGCAAGGCTGCGACGGGAAATCGCCCAGCTATCCTCACCGATTTGCAGCATGATCTGGCTGTATACCTTCACTTCACGGTGGCGCAGCTTCTCTACATCATCCATATTTGCGCGATATTTGAGCCCCTTGGTGTTTAAAACACGGTATGTATTGCTGCGCTGACGCCCGTTCTCATCAAAGCGCGGCTTAACTTCCACTAAGCCCTCACGCGTCAGCTCGCGCAAAGCGCGTGCATAGGTTGATTCACTGATTCCGAGCGCTTCGCAGATCTTTCGTTTGCTCCAAAAGGATACACCCTCTTTGTCCGCGTGCGCCTGTAAAAAAGCCAACAGCTTTACGCTGCGAGGGGTAAGGCTGCTGATATTAAGGTCTAATGTCGCGTAAAAGTCGTTCATCGGTCTTGCCCCTCCTTTGTATTTAGTCTGTTTTGGTTTTTATGACTTTAGTCTTCGTTTTTGTTTATGTTGCGCACAATACGGCAGCCAAACAGTGGCTCATCCTGCATACAGTAATATGGGTCATCCGTCGCCGGAATGTAAAAAATCCCGGGTATGGGACTAGCCAAAAAACGCTTGGCTGCCTCTTTGTATCTTGGGTCTGACATGGGCATAGTCGGCTGATCCACTCCGTCTCGCAAAACCTGTGCAAAATTAGGCACTGCCTTTATACATGCTAAATGTATTGCATTTTCTTCATCTATTGTAAATGGGTCGCCTACATCTTTATTTGTAAAGAACAAAAAGTGTGGCATTCCGTATTTTTTGCCGTTTTTCACCTCAATTACGCAGGCACGCACACTATCTTTAGCATCGCACTGTACGCCGTCAAGCACAACCCAATCTGCCGGATATACAATATACCCATCTTTCATATCTGTTTTTCTCATCAACATATTTTTTCCTTTTGTGTAAGGGTCTTTTTGAGCCCAAAAAATAGCTAATTCTTTATAGCTTTCTTGTATATTTCGCTCGCGATACATCCAGTATAAGCTGTTTTGCTCATCTACTGAAGCTGATTTCTGCGCGCAAAAAGTTGAAAGCTCTCCCTGCACCAAAGTAGGAACGTCTAACGTTAAAGAGATCAGATAATTCAGATACCTTGAAAATGTCGTTCCGAGTTTTTTAGCCTCACGCGAGGCAACCCGGAAATTAGAGAGGTCAAAGGTTATCACCGACTTTACTTTAGCAACATCACTGGACAATACAACATCTTTTTTGGTTATAGTACCCTCCAAAAATTTCAGGAGCCGTTTATAAGCGTCGATACGCGCTTTGACTCTTTCATCAAGGGTATATGAGTTCTCTTGAGCTTCAATTAGCCGCTCACGACAGAAGTCCATAAGATTATTGCGTACTTCATTCGGAATGTTTACCATCATCTTAATGATATAGTTGAGTACATACGTTAACTTACCATTGGCTAATGATGCATATTGCTGAGCCAAATCAAAATTCACCTTAGATAACTCAATCGAGGTTCGCTGGATACTTTTTTTGTGAAATGGGATCATCTTATCGCTCCTCATCAACTCATTTAATTTGTATTATAACGCGATTATCGCTAAAAGTCAAATATATTTTGTATTTTCAGCTTAGGTTTAAACTTACGAAACACTTTCAGTTTCCGCCACGCTCTCCGGTGCAGGCTCGGGTGTGGATTCCGGTGTCGGCTCCGGAGTAGCCTCGGGCACTTGCGCTACGGCCGACTGCGGAATATAGAAATACGTGCCATCCGGCAACACAGCGTAGTAAAGCTCTCCGCAAACGCCGGACACGACCATGTTCGTCCCGGCTTCGAGTGTCCCGTCTGCCTCTGCATCCGGGACAGGCAGCCAGTAATACGGCGCTGCCTCTACGTTATACGCGTTGAACTCGCTGACCGGGCTCACCACGTAGATCACCGGCTCCGGCGTTGCAGTCGGTTCCGTGCTCGGTTCCGGTGTAGCCGTGGGTTTTAGCGTTGCTGCGGCTTTGGTCTCCAATGCCTCTATGCGTATCTGTGCCTCCTGCAGATCACCGGTCATTGTGTTGATGCGCACGATCTGTGAAATCAGCACCGCGATCACAAGCGCAATAGCCGTAACGATTCCAATAAAAGCCTGTTTGATTGTCATATTAAAACGTCCTTTCCAGATACTTGCTGAGTAAATCCGTCCCGATATACGGATACGGGTCAACTCGGTTATTTTCTAAATACAATTCAAAATGTAAGTGGTTGCCGGATGAATTTCCGGTGCTGCCCACGTAGCCGATCACGTCGCCCTGATGCACATACTGCCCATAAGATACCGCCACACTGGATAGATGCGCATACAGCGTGTCTACGCCCTCTGCGTGGTTGATTTTGACGTAATAGCCCCATGAGTAGCCCCACGAATCTGACGCATTTGCAACGGTCACTTTGCCGTCTGCGGCCGCGTACACCGGCGTGCCCTCCGGCATACCGATGTCCATTCCCTTGTGCGGCGAACCGCTGTACATGCCGCCGAAATGCTGCGTGATGTTCTGCTCCCATCCTGGCTCAAGCGGTGCACATAGACCGCGTGCATTCAGACTTCCCGGGTATGTTCCCGAAATCGTGCCAAACGTATAGCAGCGCAAAAACTGCTCGATATAATTCGGGTTCCCGTAGGTGCTGCCGCCGCCCATTTTTTCCGAATAAGCTCTCGCGCATTCGACTGACCATACCCCGCCGTAATATGTATCGCAGAAATCGATAAAGCCATCGCCCATGTTGTATGCCTGCAAAGCCTTGAACAAATTATTCTTGTCTGCCGGTGATTTGCAGCCGGTCTTTTTCACCTTGAGGCTAAAGCAATATACGCCGATCTCAATGCTGTACTCGGGGTCAGTTATGCCATTCGGCTGTTTTACCGCCAAGCCGGATTCGGAGCACGCAAACGGGTCTCCCGGGTCATCCAAAATGCCGGTCTCTGCCATACACAGCGCCAATAGAACCTCAACATATTCGGGTATGCCGTCTTTTTGTGCCCAATATGTAATGGATGCGTGGTAGGACTCCACGCGGTCGTTTAGATTTATCGCACGTCCGGCACTGCTCGCTAAGCTGCCAAAACTGTTTGAAAAAATCAACAGCAGTACAACAACACCGATCCAAATCGCCATGAGAGCTTTAGGTAAGCCCTTGGCGTCTGTCGCCGGTACATCCTGCGTTTTATTTGCGACGTACTGCTGCGCCGCACGTGCCATATCGTGCGCATGTACAGCCGTAGCTGTCTGCGCACTTTCCTGTGTTTTTTGCACCGTGCCAACCGTTACCTTTTTAGCCGTTTCGGCCGCAGCCTGTACGGCCACGCTGGTTCCCGCCGTCGCTGCACCGGCACTTACGGTTGCCGTAGCTTTTACAGTCTCCACAGTGGCCGTCTTAGCTGCCTGCTGTGCAGCTTGCGCACCGGCGCGTGCCGTATGTGACACTGCTTCGGAGGTGCTTCTATACGCAGTCTTGGATGCGGCTTTATACGATGCCTGTACCGTATCTCCTGCACGCAACGTCTGCCGCCACGGAGAGTTCTTCGCCAACGGTTGCACGCCTCGTTCAACGGGTTTATTTTTACTCTTTCGCACAGCGCGCTTGATCTCACTCGTCACAGCATCTCTGACCGCCCCTGCCGTCGATTTTGCACGGCCGACAACCTGATCTGCCGCAGCCGTTTCCGGCGCTTTGTCCCCATCCTGCTCCGGCGTATCAACGCTCATCGGTGCAGTGACGATTTTTTGCATCTCGGAGAGCTGCTCTGACATTTCCCGTAAACCGTCACTGCGCCCGTGCGCCTTGATCGTGCCTTTCTTTACCGTGTTCTCATACGTCGTAATGTTCATTTACTTCTTGCCCCCATCCGTCAGACGGCTTTGTGGACATCAGCTGATACAAGGGATTATCGGTCGGGAAATCGTTTTCAAACGGCACAATTGTGCTGCCAACCTTGATGAGTCCTGTGCCGTACTGCTCCTTGGCAAGCGCCTGCTTCTGCGTCTCAGACAGACTAAACATTTCCGCAAGTACGTCTCTGTCCGGTGCAGACTGATACAGCATCGTGATGATGTAGCTGTTTTCAAGCAGCTTGCGCGCCTCCGGGCTGTTGAGTATTTCCGTTGTGTTCTGCGTCGCACCGATGATATAGCCACCACGTTTGCGGATACGCTGCCAAAGCGATGCAAAATACTGTGCCGCGTATGGGTTACGGAAAATCGTCATGATCTCATCGATATAAATGTACGTGTGCCTCTTTTTCCGCCAGTTGTCCATTAGGCGGCTGTAAATCGATTCAAGGACAATGAGCATACCGACTGCATTCATCCCTTCACCAAGCTTTGAAAGGTCATAGTCGATGATATGCGCCTGTGTATCGACGTTCGTAGGCTGCGCAAACATATCGTAAGAACCCGCAGTATAAATTTCCATGCGCAGCGCCAGTTCCTGTGCTTCCGGCGCATCTTGCTCTTTCAGCATACGGTACAGATCACCAAGCAACGGCGACGGCTTTGTATAGCCGGACGCCACGACCGGTGCATACAGCTTTCGCACACAACGATCCAAAAGGCTTTTCATTTTGCCGTCAAGCACGTTGCCATCTTCCATAAGCAAGATACGGCAGAAAGACATGATAAATTCAAGCTTTTCTTTCAACGGTTCGCTGCTGCGGTCATCGGGGTCGGCATTGATCTCAAGCGGATTGATCCTGTGCGGTGTAGATGAAGATAAGGAGATCACCGTTCCGCCAAGCCTTTGTGTCGCTACAACATACTCACACTCCGGATCAACGAAAAATATGTCTGCCTCCCCTTTCAGTGCGACCTGCAAAGCGTCCTCCTTGATGTGGAACGACTTACCGCCGCCGGTCGTCGCCAACACAAGGCTGTTGCCGCTCATCAGCATATCGCGGTTTATGGTGATGAGACGTTTCGTCTTTGCGTTAATACCGAACCACGAGCCACCCGGATAATATATCTCTTGCGCTGCAAACGGGCAAATACCGGCAAGCGCCTGCGTGGTTAGCAACCGATCCGCCTGAATAAACGGACGCCCAAAAGGTAATGCCGTATTCAGTCCCTCGTACTGCTGCGCAAGGAGCGGGAAAAACTGGCAGGAAATGGATTTTCCTTTGCTCGTGATGCTTTCAGCATCGTTTTCCAGTTCTTCCCGCGTATCGGCAAAATGTGCTACGGTGACGGTAACAAGGTATAAGTTTTGGTCGCGCTCCTGTATAGCCTCCATGACTTCCTGTACTCCCGCCGCACGCTGCATCAGCTTATACGGCACGCTGCCGCTGTAATTGCCGTTGCGCTGTTGGTGCAGCGTATAGTTTACGATTTTCGTATCGATTGCCATACTGCGGCTTTCCGCCTCCGCCATCGCTTCGGCGCTCGGTATCGGCAGAAAATCGATTGTAAAGATCATCGGCTTGCCGATAGAGGCAATATCCGAAACAATGCGGTCGTTGAGATATATCGGATAGGCATTCAGGAACAGCGTTTTGCAGTATCGACCGCCGATCTTCAAATGCGTACAGGAATTGAGAGCTTCCGCACTGAGCGGTGCAATGCTGTCTTTCCAGTTCATGCCGAGCTTTTTTTCTGCGTGAGCATCATATCGGAAAGTTTCCTCTAAACCCGGCCGGTAAATATCGTGCAGCAAACGCAGACGTTCGGACAAAGGCACAGCACGCAATTCCACACCGAGCGCCTGAAAACTGCTGATTAAATTTCCCTCTACGCGAGCAAAAAACGCTGCGGCATCTTCATCATTTCTTCGTCCTGCTGTTATCGTCAGATACGCCTGCTTTGTCATGCCGAGCGTACCACGCACCTGTTCCCGCAGCACAGTATTCATATCCTCACGATAGCCATCCAATCCATCTTCCGGGTGCATCGGGATCAGCACATCGCGCTCGAACTGCTCCTGCCGTATTGGCCGAAAGAAAATACTGATTTTCGCGTAAATGCCTTTATCGATAGAATTAAGCAGTGCTGAATAATCCACAAGCCGACGCATCTTTTCTTCATCGCGCAGCTCCGTATAGTTGATGTCCGTAAACGCAAACATTTTGGAATATTCTCCGCTATCGAGTACAAACGTACCGTCATTCAGGACGCGCTTGACCGGGATCATCTCCTGCGTGCTGCGCGGAATTTTCATACTTCCCTGTTGATACTGCTCCGCGCCCCTCAAGGTCTTTTTCCAAAGCATTTTTGCCTTTCTCCTTTCTGTTCTTCATTTTATTTTGCTCGACCGCACGTGCGGCTATGCAAAGCTGTTCGATCTCATTTGCGTGTATATTGCTGCCCTTAAAAACAAGCCTCCGCGGCATCAAGAGCGTATGCAGCCAGCATAACGCCACACGTTCGGCGGGCATTTTATGCCACTTAAAAAAGCCTATCAAGGCCAACGGCGCGCTTGCGCATAACGTAAGGAACGACGCTATATCGTTGCTGCCGAAACGCGTATACACACTCCAAAAAGTGGCGACGCCCGCACACAACGCCGCAGCACTCCAAATAGTCTGCCGCACAGATAAACCGGATAGGAACTCATCTTTAATATCTCGTATTTCTTGGTTTACTTTGATTTGCATAACTCTTTTCGCTCCTTCCTTACACAAATCCCAACAGCTTATGCGTCATGTTGTCGGCACCTTTTATAATGGCGCTGAGAGACGACAAGTACAGAAGCAGCATGACCGGTTTCGCCATCGTACCCAGAAAGCCCAACATCCCGCCTACCTGTGTCATCACAGCATCATCCGCTATCGCGCAAAACAGCTGTATGGCGATTACCATCGTAACGGCTTCCATGCAAACGCCGAACACGTTTTTTATATAGTTGCGGCCATACATGGCGGTTACATTTCCACCGGCAAAAAACGCCAACGGAACCGGCGCTATCGACATATAGACATAGACTTTGAGAAACCGCCCGAACACCGTCAGCAGCAAAACCAGACCGCTGATAATGACCGCAATATATAAAATACCGGTCAGGATGTTAATGGACAGCAGCTCGCCTATCGCACCGGCAACACCGCCCGGTGAGCTTTCGTCTATATTGGGAAGAAGCCCGGCTTGTCCGCCCATCGCCTCAATCAGTCGGCTTGTTAAGCTGCGGACAACAGAGAACATCGGCATGAGGATTATATCCGTACCGCGTACCACCAGAGCATTGACGATCACGAGCCGTGCCAAGGTTTTGAATATTGCAATCGGCGTTTTTTGCTCGATCAGCGACACGGCAGATTGTATGTACCCTACACAAAAAGCAATGAGCATCAGTGATGATGCAAACCCTTTCAATATCGTGTTCAAGGTTCCGATGTACTCATACGCGTGCGGGCTAAAATCTGAGAGATCTTCCGTCAGCACTGAGTACATCAACCCGAATACCTGTGTTAAAAATTGCAGCACAAGTTCATACAAAGCAGTTCACTCCCTTTTATGCTGTTGTCATACCAAGGAAAGTTAGAATCTGCTGTGCGAAGCAAAGGGTGAATCCACCGATAATACATATAACACCCATAATGCGCTTAGTTGAATCGTGGTTAAACCCTGCCATGACGAATTGCACAAGACCAAATAAGCCTACAAACACACCTACTACTTTCAGCAGCCCGAAAAACATCGTCAGCAATTTATTGATCGGTGTGTCGATCTCTGCCACGCCGGTACTTGCAAAGCAGGGGATAGCAAGCAGCACTGCACTTGCCGCCGCAAAGTATGCGTACCGTGCGTATTTTCCCACTTGGTTCAAATTAAATTTTCTCATGTGAATGCTCCTTTAATTTAGTTCGACATTTTGAAGGTCAAAAGTAAACACACCGTCTACCTCGTCTTCATCAATGTCCGTTTCATTGATATGTATTGTGTTCGTTTCCGGCAAAAGCTCTGACGAAACATAAGAATACTGCGGCGCACCGCCGTCGGCCGAAAGCTTGATCCTCGGATGCCGGTTCAGGTCGTATTTCTCGTCGATTATCGGCCGCTCATCGGCTAAAATCATAATTACGCTACCAATTTTGCCTTTCAACAGCTTATTTTTTAGGCGTACCTCTGTTACATCCATCAAAGCGCGGCCGCTATTTTGCTCATTGGTGCTGTTGCTGCCGCTCGTCCAACTATGCGTTGTACCGTAACTGCGATTGTCAATCGTTTCCTGTCCCATCGCTTTGGAAATCCATTCGTGCGTGCTCTGCTCGTTGCCGCCGAGATATAGTATCTCATCGCACATGCCGGACACGGACTCCCAGTCGTCCGGGAACATACGCTTGATCTGCGATATATTTTGCAGAATAATCGATAATGTGATGTTGCGCGAACGCATCGTCGCAACCCAGTTTTGGAAGCTGTCCGGCAACGTAATATTTCGCGCTTCCTCGAGCACAAAATGCACCGGCACGGGTAAGCTGCCGGTGCTGCGTGCATCTGCTTGTGCCATCATAAGCTGAAAAAGCTGCGTGATAAGCGCCGATGCCAGAAAATGAAAACTATTGTCGTCCGGCATACGGATAAACAGCGCCGTTTTTTCTTCTCCGATCTTCTCGAGTTCCAATTCATCACCGGTCGTTAGGTTTACCACATCTTCAAGCAAAAACTTTTCTAAGCGACTGAGAAGCGATTCCTGAATACTCATGATCGTCTCGCCTGCACCCTTTCGATAAGCATCAAAGTAGCGCACCGCTATATGCCTCGGGCTTCTGGCACGCAGCTCCTCGATGAGCACCTGTGTCGCAGAGACCCCAGCTTCATCGCCTTCTTCGACGGTCTCGGCAAGGATCAGCTCCATAACTGTTCCGAAATTCATTTCCGTCTCCGGGCATTCATACCACACGTAATACATGAGCGCCGAAAGCATCATTTTAGCCGTCTTGTCCCAAAAAGCATCACCACCATGTTTCGTTTTATCCTCGGTATTTGCAAATAGGTTTGTGATAAAGCCTTGTATGTCGCTTTCCCGTTTAAAATAGATGAATGGGTTATACCGAAAACTGCTGAGCATATCGATAAGGTCAAAGACACGGATTTTGTAGCCCTCTGCCTTAAATACATTACCAATATCGCGGAGCAACTCCCCTTTCGGGTCCATGATGATATAAGATGAGTTACATTGCAGCAAATTAGGCTTTACATACGCTCGCGTTTTGCGCGAGCCGGAGCCGCCGATAACAAGCGTAAATAGGTTTTTATCCAACTTGCGCTGATTCGTTGTGATGCTCAAATGTCTGGATAAGATGCGGTTTTCATCCGGGTGTTCTTTGTCGTGGAGCCGGTGGTTCAGCAGGTACACATTTTCCCATTTTGCTGAACCGTGTTCCTCACCGTGGCGAAAATTCTTTTGCGAACTGAATATGTATAGGAAAGCCAACGCATAGCCACCCAGAAATATGCCCACGGCTTTTCCGGTATTGGCACAAAATTTCAACCGAAACGGATGCGCAGTGATTTCATTCATGTTCAGCAAAATCCCGGGCAAACCATCCTCTGCATACGGCGCGATCAGCACCGCAAGCCAAATCACAAATATCGCTCCGATGCCCGCCATAATCCAAGCCGTTAATGTATTTTTGCCTCTCATCTTTTAAGTTCACTCACAATTAGTTTGTAACCGTTCTCCTTTATTTTTTCCTCATAGTGCAGCAGCTCGCCTTTGGGGTCTGTAACGGTATAAGGTGCGCTGTATTCCGGCGAACTCGGTTTCACACACAAGCAACCTCTTGTCGCTAATTCTTTTTTGTTTTTCATCATATTGTCCTCCATTTCTTTGACCGAAGTCGATTTTCGATCACCATTATTTCTTGTGCTGCGATGCTCTGCGCCGTGGATAACGCTCGCAGCAGGTCTTCCACTTTATCTGTGCCAAGTGCCGCCGGGACGCGTACACACACCTCCTGCGGCAAAACGCCAAAATGCACGCACACGATATACGCTGCACATTTTGCAATGACCTCATTTGCCGGAGTGTCCGGCAGCGCTGTTTTCTCATTCTCCTGAAACACCAAAGCGAAATCTTTTTCAGCCAATGCTTCAAGCGCGGCGCAGCAGAGCATGGCCCTTTCCATCTGCCCCGGCTGTACAAGGTACGCACGTGCTTCATGGTCATAGTGGATACCCGTCACACCTTGCTGCTCAACGATTTTCAGCTCGTCGATCTGATTCAAAACGATCCTGCAAATCGCAAGTGTGTTATAGATCGTACCTTTCAGCGTCAGTTTTTCTCCGGCATCTGTCTGCGTAATGTCATACCATTTGCTCGGTACTATGGTTTTCCGCTGTGTGTCTGCTCCTGCATCCAGCCATATCGGTTTTGCCTCTGCCCCCGGCAGAAGCTGCACGCCTAAGCCGCGCCACGATGCAGCCGTTGCAATACGTGTTGCCTTCTCATTCTGCGATGCGATCAACATAGCGTTTTTGACGCCAAATCGCATACGTCCCATAACCTGCAACACTTTCTCCAAAAAACACTCATTGACGAACATCTCATCCCGCGCCCTTACCCAACGTGTATTCAGCGCTTTCCATGATTGTTTTTTTCTGCCGCCGGAATTCTTCTTCATTTTGAAAATGCGACGTGTGCGTAAAATCGTATCCGCAGAACCGGCAACATTGCCGCTTTTTCCGTCTTTATTTTCGTCGTCCTTGAGGAATGTCGGTTCATCATCAGTCGACCAAGCTAAAGGCTTTATATCTTCTTTTGAAATCGCCATACACACCGCCTTACTTTCTTGTCAGCCTTTGCGGCTTTACCTTCGGCGTCTTCTGAATGACCTTATCGGTATTTGAAGTACGTCCACCTGCCTGCATCTGGCGCACAGCTTCCGCAATCCTTGCTTCTTTCTGTGTGTTGACGGTTTTTGCAGCCTCCAGTTTTTGCAGAACGGACGGCTTGTCCTGTACCGGCACAGTACGTTTGGCCTTTGTAGCTTTCTCGCCGAGCAATGGGTCGTCCTGGTTATAGAGTTCAAAATTGTGTTGACGCTTTTCTTCGATTCGCTCTGCAAAGTCTTTATCGATAGACGCCGTAACATCTGCCCAAAGTTCTTCAGCCTCTTGTTCCGTTACGGATGTCTTCAAGCCGTCGGAGGACAGACGGCTTTTCCGTTCCGTCTGTCCTTTCGTAGGGTTTGGCTCCGGCTTTAAAAGGTCTTGTGCGCTGCCGCGTGCCTCCTTAACAGTATCCTGTACCCGCACTTGATCTTTTCCAATCACGACCTCCGGGAGCTCGTTTATATTTGCCGCTTTAGACGGATCACGTTCGATTTCCGCCTGCGTAACATCCGTCAGCACAGTCAGCTTATTGTGCTCGATCAGACGGTTGATAACCGCTGCATCCTCGCCGCGCACCATTAAGGTCGATAACCCATCGCCGTTGCTGTCGTGCAAATGCAAGTACCGCAAGCCATAGGGCCGTGCAGCTTTTTTGAATGTTTCGATGGCTTCATCACTCATCGAGATAAAGCGCACCTCCGATGTACTCGTCAAAAAATCTCGGCACTTTCGCGCCGGGATCATTTTATCTGCGCTGTACCGTATCGCTGCTACGAGCGCCGCCAGAACTTCTTTGCTCCCGCGTAGGAGCAGTTTCGTTCCTTCGATGCTCAAGGTGATGATCGCTTGCTCGTCCATTTTCTTTTCCCCTTTCTGTTTCAAATGTTTTTACTTCATGTGCTTTTTCGATTTTGGATTTGATCTGTGGCTGCTGCTCAAGTATTTGCACACAGAGCTTTGCTTCTGAGCGCAGCTTTTTGAGCTGCGCGTTGATCTTCTCGATTTTCTCAAGCTGCTCCTGTATTTCAGCATCACCTGTCTCCAAATGCCGAAGCACGGCTCTTACTTCTTCCCGCTCATCGATCTGCCCGGAAATCTCGTGCTGCACTATGCGCAACCGCTGTTCTACGTCATCGCATCTTTTAAGATTATATTTTGCAACATAATCGAACTGCTTTATGTACGCGTTCAGTTGCCAACGCGCCGTGGTAAACGCACTGCCGTATACTTTGGGACGCCGCTTAAAAACGCCGAGATAATAAAGCCACTTGTAATAAAGCGCTCGTATTCCATGCGCTTTAGATTTCCGACGTACCTTTCCTCGCAAGCGCATTTTTCTTTTTTGTATCGTCGGCTGCTCTATAACTTTAGTTTTGCCGAGTAGTCGGTCTGCTTTGATATGGAGAATGCGCAAGCGCAGCGCTTCCGGCTCGTAGTTTTCTCCAAGCGACTGCACGCGAATATTTCGTTCACCGCCCGGCGGACAAATCGCAACATACTTTCGATCTGTCATAACGGCATACCCGTACGCCCGCAGCGTATCGTAAAAAGCTTCGAGCGATTCTATATTTTCATTTGCGAGTATGCGGTCTATGTCTTCGCGCAGCGCTTTACGCCGGTTCGGCTTTCCTTCTTTCTCTGCCTGCCAAGCTGCATACGGCATACCTCGGCGTACCGGATTGATAAGTGATAAACCATACTCTCTGCAAAGTGCATCCGAAATCGTTCGCATTTGCCAATAGTTTTTCTCTTTCCATAAGCGCTTACCGTCCAGAAACGAAACCGAGTTGATAACGAAGTGGTTGTGGATATGCTCATGATCTAAATGCGTTGCAACAAGCACTTGATACCGTTCACCCCACATTTCTTTTGCGAGCCGAATACCGATCTCGTGCGCCGTCTCCGGCGTGACCTCTCCCGGCGCAAAACTCTGTATGGCGTGGTAGGCACAAATGCCATCGTTTTGAGCGAATGCATTTTTTGCCAAGATCATTTCCTGCCGCGCCGTTTCTGCATCGCAGTTAACGCCGGACACAAAACGCTCAGTATCCCGCACGGTTTTGTTGCCGTCTTCCGCATACTCGATCACATCCGTCAGAGATTGGTATTCTTCCTCTTTTAATTTCGGATCACCGATCACCAACGGGTTCTGCGTCTTGTTCGGATTTTCGATGTAAAGCAGGCAGTCGCCGATCCAGCCGTTGATCTTCCAGATTTTTGTTACCGCCACTTTCGTTCTTCCTCCCGTTTTTCTTTCAGTGCCTTTTGGTCGGACTTACGGATATACGTCCCAAGCTCCGAAGTCATCGGGTCGCGTTTGATTGGCTCCGTAACGTAGCGATACAGCATAGATGCCAGCGGCTTGATCTCATCGGTCAGCCGCTCAAATTTCTCTCTGTCGATTCTGCCGGTCGCATGTGCTATGCGTGTAAGCTGGTTCATGTTGTTGCCAATATAACGCAGCTCTGTCAGCATCTTATAAAAATCCAACGGCGGGCGTTCCTGCGGAAGCACACCGTCGATAAGCTGCCGCACATACGCCGACATCGATAAGCCGGATTTGCTCGCCAAGGATTGCAGACGTGCCATTTGTGTTTCATTTAAGCGCAACTCTAAACGGTAAGGGTATTTGTATTCGCCTTTTCTTATTTGTCTCACTTCTTTCTGCATGACGGGTTTTAGGGTGTCCCTAAAAAATCGGTGATTTTCACCGATCTACCATTCTTACGTAAGAATGGTATGCTTGCGAAAGCAAACAGAAAAAGTGCGTTTCGCGCTTTTTCTGTTTGCCCGGGCGGCTTCCGCCGCAAATCTTTTTTGCTGATAGCAAAAAAACGAACGGAGTTCGCCCAAAATTCTGCGTCGCCACACGCAAAAATGTGTCCGGCAGACGCAAGAATTTGCTGATTACGGGGAAGTTTTCCCGCAGTTTTTCACTGTGTTTTGCGAAAAAGTGGATTACTTTTCGCTCGATGCAGCGGGAGAATTTTCCTCGTCTGCGCTGCACAACTCCACGTATTCGCGCACGGCTTTCGGCACGGACTTGTTATATTTTTGCGTTAAAATCTGTTCCGCTACTGCCTGCAAATCCTTTTGCATTGTGCCTGCGAAGTCCGTGCAGTACAGCTCGAGCGCCTTTCTTTTTTCCGCGCTTACGCTGAGTTTCACCACGATTTCCATCTGATTTTTCTTCATTTTCTTTTACCTTTCTTTCAAAAATTTCTGTCTGCCACACACTCTCCGGCGTAATTTGCTGCTCATTCGGAAGCAGTGCAGCTCTAACGGTTTGCATCCACGGCACGCAATGACCGGCATCTGAAAGCATAAATTTTCCCGCACTGTAATAGCCGGTCAAGCAAAACCCATGTGTGTTATCGAAGAACTTGATGCTTTCTACACGCCTTGAAAGCTCCCGGATATTGGACGGGAACAGTTCAAAATCTTCCAAAATTTTCGCAGTCGGAACACCTGTACGATCTCGCCGCACCAACCGCGCTATAGCCTCTGCTGCGTCCGGCAGACCCATACAATAGCAGTTTATCGCATACGTTTTGCCCTCAAGTAAACCGAAAAACTGTTCCATTTTTTCTTGCTCGAGCGGTAGCTCACAAAGAAAACTACGCCCATCGTCAATAAGCTTTTGCATCGCATACGTTTCCGAACTGTTGTAAATTCGTGCGATTTTCTGCGGCGTGACGCTGTACTCCGGCAGTAGCTTTAAGCCTTCAAGCACCTGCAAAAAGCTCGTTTTCCCGACGCCCGGAAGCCCGGTAACTAAATAAATCGTCTGCAAAATTTCACCTCGCTATTTGATTTTTGCTTCATAGACCTGCTTATTTTTTCGGCACATGAGCTCATACTGTTTCTTAATTTCTCCCGAAATTCTCGTGCGCTCCGGTGCAGAAGCAAACCCATACGCATACTGATATTGCTTATTGCCGTCCTGATCTGTGTACGTTCCCATGCTCGGCGGCGAATAGAAATACCCGCGTTTGCCCTCCATGATCTTGCCGTATTTGAGCGCAAACACATCGTTTTGCAGCTCGGCATACGCTTTAACCGTATTGCGGTTCGCAGTCTTTCGCAGCGTGAGCTTTGTCTCTCCGACGTCTATCGCCGTACCGCCGCCGATAACTTCAACCTCCGAGTTAAAATCAAAATTACGTGCAAGGAACGCCGTCATTTCTCTTTCAATCTCCGGCTTCAGCTCGACGTATGGAACCCATTCACGCCTATCTTTAGCGAGATACGCGGGCATCAAAACCGAAAATCGATTGTGCTCATCCAACACCAGACGCACACCGTTGATGCGGTAGTCTTCGTTTATAATGACATCCGCAAAGGCTACCACTTCACTTTCTGCATCCGAAACTGGTCGGATAAACGCATGATAGCGCTGTGTAGGTTCTTCTTCCGGCTCAAAAATTTCCTCGTCTTTAATTTCTTCCGGCACGGTTTTATTTGCCGGGTCTGCCGCAGCTGCCTGCACCTGTGCTAAGATACTCTCACGTCCAACCCCGACCTCTGCTGCAATTTGTGCCGCAAATAAATCCTGCTCAACCGGGTTTTCGACCGTCGCCAACACACGTACTGCTTCAACGGCATAGGTCAGACGGTCTTTATTCACGTTCATATCCAGCCCGTTTTTGCACATTTGCAGCCGGTATTCGGTATCACTTATTGCTGCCTTAAAAGCCTCAGCAAGGCGTTCTGCTCCGTCCTTCGGGTGCATCTTTATGAACTCATCCGGGTCTTTACCTTCGCCCAAGGAAGCTACGCTGACGCGCAGCTCCGGGCACGCAGAACGCAAAACCTGTATAGCTCTTTGCGTTGCTCTGATGCCCGCACTGTCGCTGTCATAACAAATAGTAAGCTCCTTGCAGCTCCGCCCAATCAGCTTTGCTTGTTCCTCCGTCAACGATGTACCGAGTGAAGCGACCGCACCAGCAAAGCCCGCTGTTTGCAGCGCGATCACGTCCATGTACCCTTCTGCGAGTATCAAATGGTCGCTGTGTGCCTTGCGTGCGAAGTTATATCCGTACAGATTATTGGACTTTCTGAATACCGGCGTGGTGTTGGTGTTTATGTATTTTGCCTTGTCCTCTTTGTTCAAGGCGCGTCCACCAAACGCAATTACATTGCCGACTGTATCAAAAATCGGGTACATGATTCGGTCTCGGAACCGATCCATAACGTGCCCGGTTTTACTTTGGTACGCAAGGTTTGCTGTTATCATCTCATCATCCGTAAAGCCTTTATCGCGCAGATAATTCACAAGCCCAAAGCTTTCCGGCTTCGCATAACCTAAACCAAAATGTCGTACAGCGGCCATGCTCAAACCGCGTTCATTCAGCAAATAAGTTCGTCCGACACTGCCTTCATCGTCCTGTGTAAGCGAACGGAAGAAGTAACGTGCCGCCTCTCGGTTGCACGCACGAATACGATCTCTGAGCTCCTGCTCACGCTGATTGAGCTGTGCGCCTTTGGCATCAATCGTTATTCCGGCACGCTGGGCGAGCTGCTGCACCGCCCCCACGTAACTGAGATTATCCGTACCGCGAATAAAAGATATGACGTCGCCGCTCGTGCCGCATCCGAAGCAGTAAAAGGAATTGGTCTTCTCATACAACACGCATGACGGTGTTTTTTCTTGGTGGAACGGGCAACAGCACGACATGGTTGAACCGTGCCGCGACAAATTCACGCGCTCTGCTGCAACATCTATAATGCTCACACGGTTTTTGATCTCATCGACTTGATCTCTCGATATTGCCAAAATAGTTCACTCCTTTCTCCGTTCATTTCTCTTTACAGTGAACGATTCATTTTTCTTTTCGGCTTATCTATAACGTGTTCCGGCGTCTTTTCTTCC
>UMGH01047662.1_pt1 | contig 20353 bp, 17 predicted proteins | sample 1965231 | NCBI WGS metagenome assembly UMGH01 (sample SAMEA4836068, study PRJEB28245) | human gut metagenome | biome: gut microbiome; material: fecal sample | place: Denmark | collected 2008 | reverse complement strand
TGTGTCTTCGGGAAATGTGCCCAACCGGAGAATTAAAGAAATAGAGAAGGTTTCACTATGTCAGTATATCTCTTCGCACAATAACCAACCAAAGTTCTCATACGGATTGCCTCTCCTTTGGGGTGGTACGCTTTCAAGCTGTCCCCTGTATGCGGCTTCTGAAATTTCTTCAAAACTCATTATCTTAATACATTTAGGTTTGACGCAAATCTCTTCCTGTCATTGCTTTCAAATCTCTGTGGTAATTCATTTCGTTCGTTTATAAATATAAGGATTAATAGCTGCCGAAGATAGGTTTCGAAAATGTGGAAATCGCGACTTTTGTGTACCTGAAAAACCGCTTTTGCAGGTTGTTGATTTTCAGACATTAGGAAAGGCAAAAAATACAAGGCACTTATTTTAAAATAAGTGCCTTGTATTTTAAAATATATGCCTTATGTTTTTTGCGATAAGCCATGTGTTTTTTGCGGTAAGCCATGTGCCTTTTCTGATGACTATAAGATTGGTTCTCTTTAACCTTTGTGAGTTGGCAAGTATTAATTTGTTATTTTTGTAGTGCCGTATGAAAATAGTAGTCCTGTCTTCGTAACGTAAATATAGTAGTAAATCTCTACATAATACAATCAAAATGCAAAATGGGGGCAATACTGTAAAAGTGTAAGACGGCGTGTGTTGGTTTCTGAAACGGAGATTCAGCTCACAAAGTCAAAACCGTAAAATAGTAAGAGGTAATGCAGGGGAAAGGAGCGAAATTGTAAAGAACGTTGCGGATATGAACAATCCCGTGATGGGAAATAATATCGAGGAAGTAGGTTATAGCGGACAGAAGGAATGATATAATTAGCCTGATAATAAGAACAAAAATGAAACATCCATACGAAGAATATGAAGCGTCCAAACTTTGGATGAATGTAAAATCTTCTGTAGAAGATTTAGTTGAGAATAATGATATAGAACTTTTAACTCCGATAGAGTATATCGTAGGTTATATTTGCAAAAATATATCTGCGACTAATAATATAGAATGAAGGATGCCTAAATAGTGCGTTTCAGAATATGGAAAATGCTATAAACCGGGATAGATGTCCACATTAATGGTATCCGGTTGGGTATGTTTTCTGCAAGCAGTATTTATTTAACTTGAACAATGGACCGATTAAATAGAAAAATGTTATGTCTGTGAATTTTACTACGATAGTTTTGGGAAATAAGAAAAGGCAAGTAAGACTCCGGGCAGAGGCGAACTATGATCCTTTTCGCATTTTTCCTTATCTACAAGATGTAAAAAACAACAATATTTTTTGCGTTGACGAGGGGGATATGTTTTATGATTTTATTGGCGATCAAGGACCTTTAAGATTTATCTCCGAAAAATTTAAGGACTTATTGGAAAGTAGCGGAGTTAAAGGAGTATCGTTTATTCCCATTAAAATCAAAGATTCCAAGTTGCAGTATTATGCTTTTGTGGAAACACAGATAAATTCAAGGTGCGATTTCGATTCCGAAGGAGACCGTATTTATGGTACATTCCGAATAGATTTTACTTCATGGAATGGAGAAGAATTCTTTTATCTGAAAGGCAGCGGGGCAACGGTTTGTTCTTTGAGAGTTAAAGAACTTATTAAGAAGAATGGCATTACAAATGTTTCTTTTGAATCTTTAGATAAATATTGAAAATGGCGGCAGGAATGCGGCATCTTTTTTATGGATCTCCATAATTGATAAATAATATGCCGGACGCTGTGCAGGACATATTTATATTGTTAGTCTGCGCTGTAGAATCGAAATTGTCTGTCGAGAGTCTTGCGGTTTGAGAGGCAGAAAGCATATTGTATCAATGGCAGGGCAAATGTTTTTTCTGATGACCATATATTTAAGCCTGCTTTGTCTTTGTGAGTTGGCAAGGATTAATTTGTTACTTTTGTAGTGCCGTACACCATAGGAGAGAACAAATACCGGGTGGGCGGCAAGGACTTTTGCGGCAACGGCTACAGATGTAGCATGTGCCTTTCGCCGGATAGTATGTGGAATAAACGCAAATATAAATTCGTAAGAGAGAATCCGTATAACCAAAGACGGTTAGACGGATTAGGGATGCTTATATGTTGTGAATGGAATGACTCGTTTGTGAAAATAATAAACGATAAAAACATAAAGCATCTGTTTCTGAACTATTCGTTCGGGTGGAAATGCTCCGACTATGCTTTTTTAGAAGACATGCAACTCGAAACATTAGAAATTGTAGACGTTCATTCCAAAGGAATCAGGAGTGTTGAGAAACAAAAAGATTTGAAAACGTTAAGCTTAAACGTACCTGATGCCGACGATGTTGATTTTCGGGTTTTCTACAATCTGAAAAACGTGTTTTGTTATGGTCGTAAACGAAACGATACCCTGTTTTACTGTTGCAGCATAGAAAACTTATATGTTGATGACTTCAAAATTGGGGACGAACACGGAATTGGCAACTTGAAAAACCTAAAACATTTGACCGTTGCCAATTCTAATATAACTTCTTTGTCGTTTGTCCGAAATCTTGTGCTCCTTGAAAACTTAACAATATTGAATTGCAAAAAGCTACAATCTTTTTCGGATATTTCGTATTTGCAAAAATTGAAAAGAATAGACATAAGGGGCGTAAAAGGTCTTCACGACATCGAATTTTTGTCAAATCTGAGCAACATGGAGGTTGTAATAATAGAGACAGACAGGCTTGTATCGATTAAGCCGTTGGCTGATTTAAGAAATATATCGGCTCTTGCTTTGTTTGGTGGGAACTTTGTGATTGACGATATGGACCTCACGCCTGTCAATGGCTTGAAACGGCTTTCAATGCTGGATATTCCAAACCGTAGGTGCTATCCCGTAACAATTAACAACCGTTGGAATTGGAACGATTATGGAAAATCCCGTGAAAAGTGGCTTACAGAAAAACAAAGAAAGCCGTAATTTGTTTGTCATTAGCCATTTGTGTGTTTCTTCTAAAAAAGTAATTGCTGTTTACAAGCAGTAAAAATGCCATAAGTAAATTTATTTCTTTGCCTTTGTGCGGATGTTTGAGAAAAGAACTATTTTCGCGTAGAAAATAGGTTATTCGGACTGCCTTGGAAATAGCAAAATCAAGAATATATGGAGCAATATAAATTGGATTTCTTCAAAAAAGACCATAAAAACCAAAATCTGAGTTTCGTTACTCTTTCTATGGAGGAATGTGATAAGGTTTTTGCTTCGTTTTGCCTGTCATACAAGATTGCCCCCCTATATCGTAACGACATTTTCAGCATTATTCAAAGCGAGGGGCGGTTTGTGAACTCCGTAAACGCCAAAGACGAAAATTTTGATTTGCGCCGTTTGATATATGAGCAAAACATAAAGGAAATGCCCAAACATGTGAACGTATGTTGGGATTCTTTTTATACGATTGATGCTTTTGATTTCAAAGATGTTGCTGACTTTTTTGACTATATATGGTATCCGTCGGCTGATGATATAATTCTTTTTGACGAATCGTATAAAGTTTGTTTTATGGTGCGACATGATGGAGCCGTTTACCAGTTTGACAAAAAATAAAAAGCCGGTGATCCAAGAAATACCGCTCATTGGTTTGAGGTCATTCCTTTTGCTATATTGAAGGTACGGGAAAGCTACAAATTCTTCAAAAGATTAGGGCAAACAGCCCGGTTTCCCGACTTGCAAAAACGCAAAAAATAAGCCTTTTGTGCCGCGTTGATTTTCAGTGGTTTGGAAAGGCGAAAAATACAAGGCACTTATTTTAAAATAAGTGCCTTGTATTTTAAAATATATGCCTTATGTTTTTTACGATAAGCCATGTGTTTTTTTCGGCGTGCCGAAAAGACTTCCCGAAGTGGTGAATTTTTTGTCGGAGATGCAGGAAAAGTTCCATCGGATGCTGAAGCTTTTTTATTGGATGCGGAGGTTGCTTTTCTGGAAAGGCGGATGAAGAAAAAGGTGCAGGGAAGAAGTGGATTTTGGGGGGATTGAGTGAAAAGAATAAAGGAAAGGCTTGAAAAAGCAAGCCTTTCCTTCCGAAGAATTAGTAATTTTAATGTAATATGGTTGGGATGTTTGTTAAATATCAATCTTTATGCCTGCCATGACAGTGGCTTTAGGCATGGTGAATCCCAGCATTGTCTGGTATTTCTGCGCCAACAGATTTTCGCCGCGCGCATAAGCGGTTATGTTTTTGAGTATTTTGTAGCTCGCAGTAAGATTCCAAAGCGTGAAATATTCCTTGTCGGCGTTTTTGCCTGCGGCAAGATACAGCCCGGCAATGTATTGCACACCCGTAGATGCGCTGAATTTACCGTTAACATAGTCTGCACCCACATAAAGTTTGTGTTCCGGCGCACCCGAAGTGGGATTGCTCATGTGAAGATAGCTGTAGTTGGTGTTGAATGAGAGGTGTTTGTCGGCTTTATACTTTGCCTCGAATTCTACTCCGCTGTTTTCCGTTTTACCGGTGTTCACGTTTTGCGGACGACCGTCAACCATGGCAGTTGTTATCATGTTGTCGGCTTTGAGATAGAAAAGACTCAAACCAAGTCGGAGGCTGTTGTTGAAAAGATTGTTGCTGAATGCGAGTTCATAGTTCGTCATGCGCTCGGGTTTCAAATCTTTGTTTGCGGGACGGAACATGTAGAGTTCGCGAATGGTAGGATTTCGAAATCCCTTGCTCACCATTGCGCGTATCTGCGCATCGTTGTTTATGTGGAACGTAAGTCCGCCCTGCGGTACGAGTTCTGTTCCCGCCGTGGAGTGATAGTCAACGCGCAATCCGGCATCCAGTGTTACGAGCGACAGCAATTCCTGACGAAAATCCAGGTAACCGGCTATTTCGTCCTGCTTCTTGTTAGCAAGACTTTTGTGTTCGCCGGTGGCTATTACCTTGTTCCATGCCTTACCTCCGAAATGTTGATAGTCAACACCGAGTGTAATCCAGTTTCCTTCAAACAATGACGTGCTTTCATAGGCTGTTATTCCGCTCATAATGTCGTTGTGCAAATACAACTGGGTTTGCGGCGTTCCTCCGGGGTGATATCCGTCGTTTATGTTGTGATGTCCCCAATCGTAGAACGCTCTTATCGCTCCCGACATGCTGCCGTAGTTGTTGGCTAACTGCACCGAAGCAAGCCCGCGAGTAATCTTGGAGTCATTGTCTATGTAAGGATTTGTCTCTTCTCCCGGATTCGAAGCCTTGAAATGCGTCAGGTTTACGTCTGCATCGGCTTTCCAATGTTCCGAAAGGTCGTAGCCCAATTTCACAAAGCCCGAATATTGTTCAAAGTTGCTGTTGGGGCGATGTCCGTTGGTTCTTCCGTAGTTTATGCCTGCCGTGCTCGAAAACTTGCCGGCTTTTGTCTGGTTTGAAACCTGTGCCTGTGCAGTGCCATAAGATCCGCCTTCTGCCTGAAAGGTTGTGTGCGAACCGTCTCGGGTTATTTTTCGTGTAACAATGTTCATCACTCCTCCCATGGCGTTTGAGCCGTAGAGCACAGAGGACGGTCCGCGAAGCACTTCCACTTTCTCCGCCATCATAGTTTGATAAGCGTCTGCTATGGGGTGTCCCATAAGTCCGGCATACTGCGGCTGACCGTCTATAAGCACCAACATTTCCGCGCCACCGCCTATGCCGCGTACTTTAATGCCTCCCGCAGCTCCTGTTGACACTCCGTAGCCTAACATGCCCCTTGAAGTTATGAACAATCCCGGCACTTGTTCGCACACAGTGGGCAAAACAGACGAGCGGTAGTTTTTGGTCAGTTCCTTGCGGCTTACAAGGCTCACGGTCATGGGCAGATGGCGTGCGTCGGTAAGGTTTCGGGTTCCCGTAACCAATGCCGGGCGCAGAGTTTCGGTTTCCAGAGTGTCGTTCACCGTTTCTGCTTTCACGGAAAAGGCAGTCAGCAGCCCCGCAGTAATGAGCAAGTATTTCGCTTTCACTTTTTGTCAATGTTTACGAGTTCGTATTTTCTGCTGCCAAGCCCTATTTCTTCGGCGTGTTCAATTGTGTGAATTCCGTGGCGGCTCGTAATGCGTTCCTTAAGGGGTGCGTTGTCGTTGCCGTCTGACGGAGTCATGTTGAAAATAATGTCTACGCACGCCTGGTCCAATGCCACGGGGTCGGTAGAGGCTAAGATTCCGTAGTCCTTGAGTTTGGAAGCTGCGGGGTGAGACACGCAATCGCAGTCAACCGACATGTTATTCATTACGCTAATGTAAATGATGTTTTTACCGAAAAAGTTTGCCACTCCCTGCGCTGCGGCAGCCATTGACTCAAGAAAGCCGTCCTGGTTTCCTACGTTGCTCCACAACTTCTCGGGTGTTTCCACAACTCCCGCGCTGTGAATGTATGCCTTGCCGTTTGCCGAAGCCACTCCTATGCTCTGATTTTTGAGCACACCGCCGAGTCCGCCCATGGGATGTCCTTTGAAGTGGGCAAGGTTTATCATGAAATTGTAGTTCTTGAGATGTGAACCCACTATGTCGTATTTAATGTATTTCGTGTCCTTTACGGGTATTTTCATTTCTCCTTCCGAATCCATGATGTCCACTTTGGCTATTTTCGTGAATCCGTGTTCTTCCGCCACTTTCAAATGCTCTTCGGTTGTGCTGCGTTTTCCGCCGTAAGCGGTGTTGCATTCAACAATTGTGCCTTTCACTTTCTTGACGAGCGGACCTATGAGCGACGGCTGAAGATAGTTGGGATTTCCGGCTTCACCCGTGCTCACTTTTACGGCAACCTTGCCTTTGGCTTTCACACCCAATGCTTTGTAAACAGCCATGAGTCCTTCGGGGCTGATGTTCCTCGTTACGTAAACCTTGGGCTGTGCGTGTACCTGTATGCCCATCAGGGCAATGAATGAAAGTATTATGAGTTTCTTCATTTTTGATGTTTTTTTATTGTTCTTATTTATTGCTGCAAATGTAATGAATTTATTATTATGCAAGTACGTCATTCTGCGATGCGGGTATGTTTTCCCGTTATAATGGTAGGACCGGGGAGAGGTGGCGCGGCTTTGCGGCATGTTTTGAAGGCATGAAAACGGGTGAAATATCACAAGAAAAAAGCTTGGCTTGCGTACATAAAAACACACACATGGCTTATCGTAAAAAATACAAGGCACTTATTTTAAAATAAGTGCCTTGTATTTCAAAATATATGGCTTGTATTTCAAAATATATGGCTTGTATTTTTCGCCTTTATAAGAACGTGAAAAGCAATGACTTATAAAAAGCGATTTTCGCGCCTTTTTTGTCGCGATATTTCAGGCGTGGAATTCGGATTTTCAGCATGTCGGAAAGAGCCTTCGGGGTCAGAGAATTATGATCTTTATATAATCTTTGAGACGATAGAGTGAATTTCCCGCGCCGGCCTGAGAATCGTTTATGAGAATAAGAGTTTGGCGACCGTCATTGAGTTTGGGTCCGAGACACATGCCTTCGTAGTTGGCATAGTTCAGTTGCCCTATGTCCATGTGGGTGGAAAAATCGGCAATGGCGGTTTTATATAGCGGCTTGGCGATATGTGAGGTCATGGGTTCGCCCTCCGAGGGGTTAACAGTGAAGAGCCTTATGCGGCATTCGCTTCCCACATAGTTTGCCTTCACGTTCAGTTCTCTTTCCATTACCACAAGTCTGCCGTCGGGCAGGGCTGTGATTTCCGAAACTCCGTGAACGTAATACTTAGCCTTGTTGTTGAGTGTGGGCTGTTCGAGAACGTAGGCGTATTGTGCGCATGGGGCGAGATGTTCGTCAAAAGCAAGAATCCTGACAAGGGCTGTGTCTTTGGAATTGTCGCGTTTAAGTGGGCGTTCGGTGGCTGTGTAAAACCGCCGGGCGGCACTGTCGTAGGCTAAAGATTCGAATCCGCAGTTGGGAAATATGCTGTCGCGCGAGAACATGGGCGGAACGTCAAGTTTAGAACCCGTGGGTTTGCCGTCGAGAGAGTATTCGATAATCTGCTGGTCGTCCTCGGCACTCACAAAAACACTGTTGCGCTGCGGGCAGAAGCAAATGCCTTCGGCATCGCGCGTTTTCGAACCCGCCACACCCGATATGGCATGAGGAACGACCGATTTGACTTTACCGCTGACAGGATTGATGTCTATGTCAAAGATATAAATTCCGTCAATCTGCTCTTTGTCGCTCACAAGAGCGTATGAGTTCCCTTCAATATGGGTTATGCCGCTGTAATTGGCAGGAGCCACGCCCCATTTGTGCAGATTCTGCGGCTTAAGGAGCGTGGCGTTTTGAGCTTGTGTCGCACCAAAGAGTGTAAGCGACACGAAGGTTATCAGCGATTTTGCAAAAGGTTTCATTTATTCTGCTTAACGTTTATGGTTCTTCCGTTTGAACGTCCCGAAAATTCGGGAGAATACAGACACTGCACCGAAGCAGGAGCTGCAAGATAAGTTCCCTTGCGGTCGGCATGGAAATCAAGAGTAACTATGTGTTTACCCTTTTCCATTTTTTCAAAGAACAGAGCCTGCGAAGCGTCGCGCACGGCAAGATAGAACCATTCGCCGTTGTTGCAGGTGTAGCCCGAGGTTTGCACATCCGGCTCAAGACATGCGGGACGCGGGTCTGTGAGGCTGACATAATCGAAATCGCGCGAAGAATTTATGGTGTAGCGCACTCTGATGCGGTTGCCTGTGTTAATGCTTGCGCCGTTGGCAACGGGAGTTTCCTTTCCGTTTTCCACAAGGAAGTATTCGCGTTTCACCGTAAGCTCTCCGCCGCCGTTTTCAACGTTTTGGGCAGGCGCGAGATAGCGACTGTAGATTCCGCCCCAGGATATTCCGCCGTCGGTCTTTGATATGTTCACCGACTTGGGCGATGATTGCAACTCGTCAAGGCTGAAGTCCGAGCGCATATAGCCCACGGCATCCTTGTCGGCGGTTTGGGCGTTCTCCGCAACGTTTATGGTTTTGCCGTTTTTCATGTTGAGAGTGAAGTTGTCGGGCATTGCCGTGTTGAAATGAATCAACGAATCGTCGCTCTTGGTTGTGGTAAGCAGCGCATACACTGCGTCAACCGTGTTGAGCGCAGTTTCCCAACCCTGTGTGCGCTTAGATTGCAAAATCCATGTGAGCATTCCGTTTTGTGTGGCTTTGTCGTCGGGCGTAAGAGCGCGCACGGCTTCGAGAGCAGCCACCTGTGCAGGAATCTTATAACTGTTCCAATACGAAAGAGCATTGAACGAATCGAAATACATGCCTTTGTCCTTGTCGCTCACCGTGTGTTCGAGAATACTCTTGATTGTGGTCATGGCTTCTTTGTCGTATCCTGCGGTTTTAAGCACGAGAGCTGCCTTGGATTTGGCTTCGATGTTGAGATTCGGATAATGCTTCTGCAGAATGGGCAAAAGATATTTGCGGTTAGCCGAAGACAACGGTGAAAGTTTGCCGGCGTACATGCGAAGAATGTTAAGGTAGTCGAGATGACTATCGTAAATGGTGAGTTTGTTACCCTTTACGGAGATTTTCTTCATTTCTTTTATATCTTCGGCAACCTGTTTGTCAAGATAGTCCACGGCTTTTCTTATGATTGACTCCGTGTTTGAAGAACTCTTGATGCTGTTGAGGCGGAGAAGCATTGTGGTTATGCCGGAAGTGATGTAATAGCTCGAAGGCATGTTGGGGAACCAACTGAAACCACCGTCTTCGCGCTGAAGTCGCGCAAGGCGTTCCTCAAGATTCCTTTCGCGTGCGCCCGATTCCAATTCGTTGAAAGTATGAGCCAGCGAGCGGCGGCGCAGTGAAACATTGTCGGCATTTGCCGCCCACGGTGTTTCTGTGAGAAGAATGTTCTTGATGTCCTGATTGCGAAGCAGAGCGTTTTCGAGCAATGTGTCGGCTGTTTGCTCGTTTGCCCAGCGTTTTGCGGCGGCTTTGATTTCGGGCGAAACAGATGCAATTTCGTGTTCGAGTGATGCAGCGTAATAAGCAGCGGCTATGGTAAGAGCGTCTTCCCACTTGGGATTGTCGATAGTGGGCAAAGCCTGCAATGCGAGCCATGTTGGATTGGAAGTGTACTCTATGGTAAGTTTGCGGTTGGTTGCGCCGGCTTTGTTGCCTGTAAGAGTGTCGGGAATGTCCACAGTGTGTTTGCCGCTGCCCTGAATGGTAAACGGCAGAGAGGAAATGACTTCAATCTTGTCGGAGAACAAAGGCAGATAGTGCTGTTCGCCGTCGGAGAATGTGCCGCAGTCGGCAGTTATTTTGCATATAAGCAGTGGCGATGTCAGGCTTTCTTCGGCTTTGAAGGGGAATGCAATCACCGTTTCGCCTTTTGCGTCAACGCTGAACCTGATAGTCTCACGTTTAATTATGGCAAGATTTTCTGCATCTTGCATTGTCATGACCGCTTTTCCGCTCAAAGATTTTTCGGAAAGGTTCTTGATTGTTGCGGGAATTGTTGCATTGTCGCCAAGACGCAGGAAACGCGGCATGTTGGGCTGTATCATAAATTCTTTGACAACTGTGGCGGTTGTGTCAGCCTCTACGATATTCATTGCCTTTGTATGTGCGAGAACTTTAACGTTCCAGCGGGTAAGGCTTTCGGGAGTGGTGAACGCAATGGTCAGATTCCCGTTTTCGTCAGAGCGGAGCGAGGGATCGAAGAAGGCTGTCTCGGCAAAGTTTTCGCGAACGGCAATTTCTTTTGTGTCTTCGGAGGTTTCGGCTGAAGCATCCGAAGTTGAAACAATAGTTTCTCCAAAATCGTTTTTCAGAGCCGGGGCAAGCGCAGTGGCTTGTTTTGCCATTTGAGCCTTGTATAAAACTTTTTCGTCGTTGCCTTTTATGTCGACAGATTCGATTCCTAATCTGGTAATGCCGTAAGAACCGAAATATTGCAAATGTTCGAATATGGAAAACTCGTCAAAATTCAAATCTTCAAGGTTTTCGTATTTGAAAGGATTGTTGTAATAATTAAGTGTCATGATGCCGCGCGAAGTGTTCCACGAAACTGTGGGAACATAACGCCCGAGATATAAGTTAGAATACCAATTGTTTTTAGCAAATTTGTCGAGTGAGGCATCGTAAACGGCAGCAATGGAGGAAACTTGGACAGGAGTGCCGTCAGGGTTCGTTAGTTGCAGCCTCCATTCCTCTTTTTCGTTGGGACGAAGGCGATTGCGGAAAGAAGTCCACTTATACTTCAGAGTTTTCTCGGGAACGGCTTTCTTAATAGTGATGTTTTGGTTGTAGAGTTTGCCGTCTTTCATAAAAGTAAGCACCACCGAGATTCCGTCTCCGTATTCCTGTTTATAATCGTAGGTAAAATTTTGAGCAGAATTGGAGAGAGATAAATGTTTACTCTCTACGAGTTTGCCGTTAGCAATAACGTCGTAAAAAGCCGTAACATCATTGAGCGAAGAAGCTATGTTAATGACAGCTTTCCCGTTATTGAAATATTCATCAGGTGAATAGAGGCGGACATGCTCCGTGGAGTCGGCAGCTTGAGTGTCTTTGACCGAAAAGAGTATGAAACTCTTGTTCACATCATAGACAGAATCGTTCTCACCTTCGATTTGTGTATGGATAACATACTTTCCGGAAGGAAGATTTGCGAGACCGTTGATTTTTGTCGGCTCGTTTGACGTGAAAGAACCTTCGGCGCAAAGCTTGGAACCGTTATAAACAGAATACTTTCCTTTACCCTCGGTCGGCTCATACAATATGTTTTGAAGTTTGAAGGTAACGGTGGGTATTTTTCCCTTTTCTATGGTTTGCGGAATATTACAGTTGAAGAATGCACTGCGTTTTCCTGCGCTGAGAGTGAGTTCTGTTTTCTGCGTTTCGCCTGTGCCCGATGTAACAGATGCTGAAACAATGAAAACGTAAGCGGTTTGGGACATCGAAAGTACGTCTGTGGAATTTGCGGTAATGGGAACGCGCATGACAAAGTCGCCATTGCTGTCGGTTGTTACCGTGTCGCTGCAAATTACGTCGTTTTCTCTTTTTCTTATAAGCCAGCTGAAGCTTCTCCTTTTAACTTCGTATGAAACTTTTGCGCCGGTTATTCCTGCTCCTGTGTAGGATGTGGCGTGTCCTTTAAGACTTAGTGTGTCGCCAAGTGCATATTTTTCGTTCGGTTTATCGGTTGTTACTTCGAAGGTCGGACGTTTGTATTCTTCTACCTTGATATATGCGGCAGTTCCCTGATTGCTTTTTATGCGGAAGGTACCCGGCACAATTGTGGAGGGCAATGTGAACTCCGCACCGAAGCTTCCGAACTCGTCGCTCTTAACTTCTTGCGAACTTATGGTTTTGTTGTTTGCATCGGTGAGAGTAAGTTTTACGCTTTTATCATATACGGTGTTGAATTCGTCTCCTTTTTGAGAATATATCAATCCTGCCACAAATACTGTTTGAGCCGGACGATATACGGCGCGGTCGGTATACAAACGACACTGCTCGTTTTCTTTCTCTTCTTTGGCGGAGAAATTGGTATATTGGTAATGATTCGTGAACGGACAGAATTTGTCGTTTCCATATTCTGCGTTGTATTGCGCATAAGTCTTACGTGCAACAATAACTTCGCCTTTGTCGTCAGTAGTATAGTTAGCGGTGATTTTTTTGCTGTTGCTGTTGAGCTCGTTTACCTTTGCGCCCGCAATAGGTTTGCCGCTGCGTGCGTCAACTACCGCTATGCGCATACGTTTGTCGGGAAGAGGGAAAAACAAAGCACGCACGTTGCTGACTTTAAGGATGCTGTACTGATTGTTTGCCTTTTCTTGCACCACCTTGACCAGATAAAGTCCCGGCTGTGCAGGAGCGGAATAAATGAAGCTGTCTTTGAAATGATAGTATTCCTTGTCGGGAGTAATGCTCTTGGAATACACCACGATTTTGTCCTTGGGGTTGAGCTTTAATTTCTTTATGAGGGAGAGGTTGCCTGTTAATTGCGATGCCGTGTAGGGCAGACGATACATTTGTATCTCTAAGTTTGGAATGTTGTCGGCTTCAATGTTCCCACGAAGCTTTTCGCCCGGGAATGCAACGGATTTTTCAAAGTTGGCGTTTATATTTTGTGTCTTGGCTTCCTTAATAATATTACGCAAGGCGGCAGAGCGTGGATTTGAGGAATATAATTGTGCACCTTTCTTTGCAAGATTGTAACGCAAATCTTCTGTTTCGCATTTGCCGTTCCTCATCTTGTTACATATATATATGTATGCTTCGACGGCGCAAGGGCTTTGGGCATATTGCTCCATGAGTTTGCGCGTCACTATGTACGATGTGTTTGTAGTGTCATTGCTTTTTCCTGAAAAGAAGTCGGTATTGCTGTTTTCCAACGAGTCTAATGTTGCCAATACAACGGCATTTGTATTTCCCGTTTTGCGGTAATGGTCAATGAAGCGTCCCGCGAGTTCGTTGCGTTTTTGGTCTATTTCTTTCTGTGAATACGAAGAAGAATTAACAGAACTCCAAATTTCGATGGCATTACGGCAAACAACGTTCAGAAGGTCGCCGTTGTAATATTTGCTGTCGCTGCCTTTCGAAACTGCAGGCACAAATTCTTCGGCTTTCCGGTTGTTGAAAATAGAAAGGTCCTTTGTGGCTTCGCTGAGATAGTCAGCCGCTTTGTCTGCTTCGGAAGAATCGCGGAAATCAGCGTTGTCATTGTGCTGTTTTGCCGCAACGAGCATCCAAAGTGCGCGTTCTGCCGGGCGTTTCTCGTTCCCGGCAATGCTGTCTATCTTTTTTATTTCGGCTTTTGCGCTGTCGGGCGAAATGTCCTGCTGCATTTGCAAGGCGCAAACCGCAGCTTTCAGCATTTCTCCGGTGTTATTGTGTTTTGAGGCAACAGAATATATGCCGCGAAGCTCCTTGAGGGCAGTCTTGGGCAGATCTTTTTCCATGGCTACCGTGGCTTTAACCCAAAGTTGTTTGTAGTTTTGTGAAAATGCGGCGTTGAACGCAACTAATGCCAATGCCGTCAGAAGAGTTCTTCTAAGTTCCATAATCAAAGTGTATTTGGATGCAAAGGTAATGATTTTGCTTACATATTAATATGATGCTTGCGCCTTGTGAATGGGCGTTTTTATTAAGGAAATGCGAGAGTAGTGAAAAACTTGCCTGCGAATGTGGAAAAATTAAGAAAAAAAGAGAGACATAATCTCTTGATGAAATCATGTCTCTCTTATAAAAGTCGGGGTGACTGGATTCGAACCAGCGACCTCGCGCCCCCCAGACGTGTACTCTAACCGGACTGAGCTACACCCCGCTTTGTTTGCTTCAAGGGGCTTCGTGCTTTTGCCAACCAGCCGCCTTTCTGCGTTTGCGAGTGCAAATGTATGGTGTTTTTCTGAAATATCAAAAAATAAATCCATATTTTTGCCGTGCAAAACGAAATTTTGTCCGCAAATGATATATAAGATAACTCCTCCGGGCGGTTTGGGACACATAAAAACTGTTCTTCCCGCATCAAAAAGCATTTCAAATCGTGTTCTGATAATAAACGCTCTCAGCGGTTCGCCCCGAAGTGTGGGCAATCTCGCAGAGTGCGACGACACGGCGGTAATGCTTGAAGCCTTGCACAATGAAAAAAATGTGGAAAAGGCGGTGGATGTTCACGGAGCGGGCACTTCCATGCGTTTTCTCACCGCATATTTCGGCCTTTCCGCCCCAAAGCGCGTAATTACCGGTTCGTCGCGCATGCTGCAACGCCCCATAAGCATTTTGGTTGAAGCCTTGCGCAGTCTGGGTGCGGAAATAGACTACATGGGAAACGAAGGCTTTCCGCCGCTGAAGGTTGGCGGAGGAAACATGCGCGGCGGCGTGATTTCGCTTCCTGCCAACGTAAGCTCGCAATATATTTCCGCGTTGCTCATGATAGCTCCGCAACTTAAGGGGGGCATTGTTCTGAAGCTTGAAGGCGAAGTAGCGTCGCGCCCATATATAAATATGACTTTGGAACTGATGAAAGAGTTTGGCGCAAAAGCCGAATGGACTTCCGAAAACGAGATAACGGTGAGTCAGGGCGGCTATGTCTCCGTTCCGTTCACCGTTGAAAGCGATTGGAGTGCGGCATCGTATTGGTATGAAATGACAGCACTTTCCAAAAATGCGGCTGCGGCGGTAACGCTTCCATCTTTATATGAAAAAAGTTTGCAAGGCGATTCGAGAGGTGCCGCATATTTCGAAAAACTCGGCGTGGAAACAAAATTTTCAGGCAGCACGGCACTGATATGTGGCAAAGCCGCATGCGCAGAAAGTCTGGATTTGGATTTGGGAGGCGAACCGGATCTTGCGCAAACGCTTGTGGCAACATGCTGCGGGCTTGGAGTGAAATTCAGATTCGGCGGCTTGGCAAACCTGAGAGTAAAGGAAACCGATCGCACGCAAGCTCTTGAAAACGAAATGCGTAAGTTGGGCTATGTGATTGGCGATACGCCCGACGGCACACTGTTTTGGGACGGCGAAACCTGCGAAGCGCAGAAAAATGCCGTGATTGAAACATACGAAGACCATCGTATGGCAATGAGCATGGCACCCTTGTGTTTGAAACACGGAGCTGTGATGATTGACAACCCGCAAGTGGTTTCGAAATCCTATCCGCGATATTGGGACAATCTGCGCAATGCCGGTTTCGGAGTAGAAGAGATAAATTCGTAAGCCTGTGTTTCCTATAATATTGATAATCCTGCTTGTTGCTGGCGTTGTGGTGTTTGCAATATACATACGCAGAAATCCTTTTGACGAACTTCCGCGTAAGGAGAAGCCGGGCGATTGCAACGAACAGTGTGGAACTTGCTTCGATGTTTGTTCTGCATCGAAAGTGTTGCAGACCGAAATGGCGGATAATGTCGATTTTGACGATTCCGAACTTGACGCATTTGTCGGAACAAAAGCCGAAGACTACAGCGACAGCCAGATAGAAATGTTTGCAAGCATTCTTGAAACGCTCACGCAGGACGAGGCTGGAAAGTGGATAGAAAGTTTGCGCCGCAGAAACATCGAACTGCCGGCAGCATTGCGCGATGAGGCAATAATGATAATGAACGGGGAGTAGGAAAGGGAAATGTCGTTTGGCAGACAGCCAATGGCATTTCGTGGAATAATCATCGCAAAAACGCGAAATCGCGCGTTTTTGCGTAAACGGCTAAAAATCAAAGAAATACGGCAAAATAAAAGCCTTTTACAAGTTATTGTAAATCAAAAGCTTATCACGACGAAAAATACAAGCCATATATTTTGAAATACAAGGCACTTATTTTAAAATAAGTGCCTTGTATTTTTTGCGATAAGCCATGTGTTTTTTCCTGTGTGCTAATCCGCATGAAAAAAGAACACGTTCCCTGTTTCCAAAAACAAGAAATTTACCGCTCAAATCTCATGCCTGTTTGCATGTATTTAGAAAAATCCGGGGCGGAAGAGGGAAGGTTTCGACGGTTTGCGGTGTGCGGTTTTGAATGATAAACAGGGGAGAAATTGTCGGATATATAATGCTGAAGCGTGAGGAAAAGAGAACGGAAATGTCTAATAATGTGTGAATTATGTTTGTGTATTTCTTTACGGGTGTGGTTTGCGTTTATTGTTCAAGCTCTTGATAATTAGGAATATCCCGCAAAAAACTAAAAGACTTTGCTTCGTAGTCCACACGACAACAGTAATGGTTCATGCCGTTTGTGGCTATGAGATATTTTGTGTGGAGTATGATGTTGTAGGAGCTTAGTTGCTCGAAAACTTTTTGGGTTATGCTTATGGAGGGAGCTTTGTATTCTATGATTAAGAGGGGGGCGCCCTTGGCGTTGAAGACCACGCTGTCGCAACGTCGCTTTTTGCCGTTGGCGGTAAGCTCCATTTCGTTTCCCATTAGGGCTGCGGGGTAGCCCTTGTGGTCGGTGAGGAAACGGGTGAACTGTTGGCGCACCCATTCTTCGGGGGTGAGAGCTACGTAACGGCGGCGAAGGAAGTCGTAAACAGTGGGCTTGCCTTGGCTTTGGCTTATTTTTATGTCGGCAACTGGCAGGTTTAACGCAAACATTTGCTATTTTTGCAATTATTCTTTGGCGCATTGCGCCGATGAGTGCAAATTTAGGAATTATAATGAAAACTCGCGAGGAAATAGTGGGCAATTGGCTTGTGAGATATACTCACAGACCTCTCGAAGATTTCACTCCTTATGTACTATTGACGAATTTCAACAATTATGTTGACTTGTTTTGTGAACAGTGTGGGGTGGAAGCCGTGGGCTATGGTGCAAATATGCGCACAGCTGTGGCTGACGGGATAACCATTGTGAATTTCGGAATGGGAAGTCCCAATGCCGCTCTCGTCATGGACCTGCTGAGTGCCGTGAAACCGGCTGCATGTTTGTTTTTGGGCAAATGCGGCGGAATTTCCGACAAAGCAAGATTAGGGAGTTACATTCTTCCGCTTGCAGGAATAAGAGGTGAGGGTACAAGCAACGATTATTTCCCGCCGGAAATCCCGGCTCTTCCTGCTTTTATGCTTCAAAGGGCGGTTTCCACTTCTTTGCGCGATGCCAACCACGATTATTGGACGGGCACTGTATATACTACGAACAGGCGTGTGTGGGAACATGACGGAAAGTTCAAGGATTATTTGTTGAAAACCCGCGCCATGGCTGTGGATATGGAGACTGCCACGCTTTTCAGTTGCGGATTCTATAACCATATTCCCACAGGGGCTTTGCTGCTCGTGAGTGATAATCCTATGATTCCCGAAGGCGTGAAAACAATGGAGAGCGATGAAAAGGTTACTAAGGACTTTGCGCCGGAACATGTGGCTTTCGGAATTGCTGCACTCAAACTTATAAAGAATGACGGGCGCACGGTGCGTCATCTGAAATATGATTATTAAATGCCGCAGACCGAAAAGAAACGGGACGGGCGGATTTTTACGAATACAACGTGGCTTACACAAAACAAACGGGACCTTCGTATGAAGGAATAATGCGCGATATAAATGCCGGAAAGTTCGAAAAGGTATATCTTCTCGAAGGAGAGGAGAGTTATTTCATAGATAAAATAGCCGAAGCCCTATCGAAAAGAGTTATGCCCGAAGAGGACAAGGCGTTTAACTATTTCACCTATTACGGCTCGGATGCCGATGTGGGAGAAATTGTGAACACAGCGAAAAGCAGTCCGCTTGGCACGGAGCACCTTTTGATTGAAGTGCGCGAGGCGCAACTAATGGAACGTTTGGAAGATTTGGCTTATTATCTGCAGCGACCGCTCGAGAGCACTATACTTGTTATTTGTTACAAGAACGGAACCGTGGATAAAAGAAAGCGTCTTGCCACACTCGCGCAGAAGAACGGTGTTTTGTTTGAAGCAAAAAAACTTTACGACAATCAGCTTTCGGGATTCATAAGCGTTTATATGAAACAGCACGGACTTTCGATAACACCGAAAGCCACGGAAATGATTGCCGGAAACATAGGCGCGGATTTGAATCGTATGAATGGCGAGCTTGACAAGCTTGTGATTTCTATGCCGCAGGGACAAAACAATGTTACTCCCGAAATAGTGGAGAAGAATATCGGAATAAGCAAAGATTTTAATTATTTCGAACTCCAGGATGCGATAGTTAGAAGAGACGTTTTTAAGGCTTTTCAAATAGTACAATATTTTGGAGCTAATTCAAAAGCCAATCCGTTGCAAAGAAATTTGGTGCAACTGTTCCGCTTTTTCTCCAAACTTATGATTTCATACTATTCTCCTGATAAAAGCCCTATGGGAATTGCAAAATGGACGGGCATGACAGAATGGCAGGTAAAGAAAAATATTATTCCTGCACTTGGAAACTATTCGGCAAGGAAAGTAATGGAAATTATAGGCAAGATTAGGGAGACTGACGAGCATCAAAAGGGGATAGGTTTCGATGCTGCTTCGGAAGCAGAACTCGGAATGGATCTAATATATTTCATACTTCATTAAGGAAATCTCTTTGCAAAGAAACAAACAGAAGCAAGGCGAAAATTAGACGAGAATCAATAAAAAAGCACGCGGATTCCGCGTGCTTTTTTATTGATTCTCGTTCCCGGTATGGGATGATTTTTCGCTTGTTCCGGTTTGCTTTTATAATCGTTTCTGTTTGCTTTGTTGCCCATTCTTGTTTGTTTTCTTATTGCTCCGGGTGGGTTAGTCGTTCATTCTAATTTTGTTTTATTGCTTGTGCGATGTTTTCTTACGACATGCCAATTTCTTTTTTGATATTGGTTTAATGGTAGAATTCTTAGGGTTGGCACCAGGACACTGTAGCTTTTGAGTAGAAAAAGTTGGTAAACGAGGGTGAAATTATGGCTTGTAAGGGAAAGATCGTGAGGAAAAATCGCTTGGAAATGCCCCAAAATATGGTTGGGAAGGCTTAAAAAACGGCTTTTTAAGCTTGTGATTTTCTATTTTACTCGAAATATCAAACAAGAATTTGATGTGTTTTTCCCTCTATCTTAGGGCGTTTAGACAGAATTTGACCGCTGTAGAATTGCGTGGCTTTTGGCATTTCGAACACTTGTTTTATCTGAGCCGAAATTCCTTAAATTTTCCACAATGTCAAATCAAAAATTTAGTGGTAGTATTTTTTAAGATTTATAGTTTTGTATCACAAGAATGCATCTAAATACGAATATAAAAGAATAAAGCATAAAAGCTTTAATGGGATACATGATTGTAAAATATTAAATCGAATTGCAAAAGACAAAGGAGGTGGAATTTTTGAAACTGCAAAATATAAATATAAAACGAATTCAAATAAAAAGAAAGAATATATATAACGAAAAACCAATGTTTTATGCGGATTTGTACAAGCTTTTCTACGAAAAACAGGTCTGTTTTGGTTCATAATGTCTTTGTAGTAATAGAAAATGGAATTGACAGCTAATAACAATAAAATAAGAGTCAAAAGAATACGCCTGTTTGTTAAATACTTGTTTTATAGTAGTTTTAGTTTGTAAGTGTTATGATCGTAAACTGTATAGTTGTAAAATCAAAACTGTTACTTTTACAATTGTTACGCGAGGTGTAAAATATAAATCTTTGGGTTTGTGTTTTGAGGATTTATGTTTTTGTTATTAGTTTTCTGTGTTTATACTTGTAAATAATACGACTTTTCCGTAAATTTGCACTAAACCTCAGGAAAAGTAGTAAAAAATGAGAGAACGTATCAGACAAGTTATGGATTCCATGGGTTTGTCGCAACAAGAATTTGCGCAGAAACTCGGAATGTCTCCTGCTTCGCTTTCCAATATTTTCAATGGACGGTCGAATCCGACCAACAATCATGTTCAGGCAATTCATCGCGCGTTTCCGAATATCAACACAAATTGGTTGATGTTTGGTGAAGGAACGATGTTGAAC
>UMGH01008878.1_pt1 | contig 20369 bp, 16 predicted proteins | sample 1965231 | NCBI WGS metagenome assembly UMGH01 (sample SAMEA4836068, study PRJEB28245) | human gut metagenome | biome: gut microbiome; material: fecal sample | place: Denmark | collected 2008 | reverse complement strand
AACAAAGACATTTATGTCGAAACAAAACAAAGACATTTATGACGAAACATTGCTTCACGCGCCAGCCCAACCCCGAAAGGGGGCTATTTATGGACATTCAAAAAAATAATTTATGAACATTTATGGCTCATTGATGGACATTTTTGACTAAAAAAACAAAGACATTTATGTCGAAACAAAACAAAGACGTTTTTGACTAAAAAAACAAAGACATTTTTGACGAAAAAAATAACTTGTGCAGAATTTGATAATAGCTCGCTATCATTAAGGAGTACCCATCAAAAGCTGCACAAGTTATTTTTTGCATATTACTTAAAATCAGAATTTTTAGAACCAGCCTTATATTAAATAGCCATACTTGCGTAAGATGCTTGCCACCTTATCCATATCCTTTTGTTTAATAAGGATGAGGTAGTTCTCGGCGCGAATGATATATTCTTTAAGTTCCTTATCGGTAAGGATAATCTCCTGCAACTTTTTGTCATCGGCATTGATGCGACGAATAACAAACAACGACCCTGCTTTTGAAAGAGGCTCACACTGCTTGAGTAATTGCGTAAAGAAAGCCTCCCACACATCGGGCAACTTCTCTTTCACAATATGACGGAACTTATTGATTTTATCTTCAACCTCGCTGCGTACAGAACAGTCTGTCAAGAATGTTTTAAAGTCTACCCTATAAAGTGTAGGGGTTACCATCGTAGCAAACTGACTAAGCACCAACACACGTGGACTGTCGGGATTAAGCAATTTAATAAGCAAACGATCGTTACTAAGCTCAAAGTCTTTTGCATCCTTTGCTACTTCAACAGGTGGGGTGTACTGCTTATCAATGTCAAAAGCATAGCGTCCCAGTTGTGTAAGTCGCACATATTGCAATCCATCGAACGGACTAACCATTTTTTTGTCATCAACAGGCTTATAAGCTATTTCCACCAATCCCCAACTTGCCAAACAGAACAGAATGGATTGAAGCGCAGGAATTGAAACCTGAGCTAACATTTCATCAAATTCAATCGTTTTATCAGTACATTCATTAAATAATTTCATACGATCGAATTCATAGTAATCCATCAAAGTAAATATCTCTTCAACCGGAAGATCTAAATTGAGCAAACGCATCTGACAACAAAGTCTATGAACCGATGTCCACTTCGGACTATCTAAAGTAGCCAGTAACGTAAGCAAGTTTTCAATGAAATATTGATTGTAGTAACCCCGAAGATAATTTCTACTTACTCCCGAAATATAGGGCAAGAATAATTGGTAAAATTCTTCCGAGAGTTGAGAAATGCTATGAACCAAAGCTTTTGCCAAATCCTCGGGCTGAAACTTTTGTATATTCTCTCCATCATCAGGACTAGCGAACAATGTATAAATAAGAGCTAAATACTCTGCTCGCAACTTCGTGGTATACTCATTGCTTTGCTTACTCTCTTCAAAAAATTCGCGAATGTTCAAGCTTTGCAAATTCTTTTTCAAAGTAACCATGCGCAATTTGTTCTTACCGATTTTCAGCTTTTTTGCCATGTATAACGACTCTATAAAAGGCAAATCAGTAAAGAGGTATTTTTCGCCATTAAAGGTCAATAAATCCTTAGGCAAAATATCCAACAAAGGAGCATCTGTAAGACGCTTTTTAAGAATCAACCGATAAAAGCTATCATTCGATAAATAGATATAATTATGGTCATTATAAAAATTGCTATAGCTTTCCTTTGCAAAGGTTAGTTTTAGGCTACTAATCAATTCACGACGCCATGTTGACTTATCTATACAAGATTTGCCCAAAATTTTAGAGGCTTTCTCAACAGATAAATAATGATTATCTGCCACAGCAAACCATAAATTGCGCTCCTTTTCCGACAGATTGTCAAAATAATAATGAAAATTATCTTCGACCAAAAATATGCCTAAAAAATTTATCCAATCCTGTTTTGTAGGATTGCCCATACGAATTTTTCTTATGAAAGTAGGTTCATATTTTTTGCCCGATTTATCAAGTGCTACGTATTTATATTCTAAGACTGTTTTTGCAAAAGGTTTAGCAAATTCTATAATATCTTCCTTCTTCAAAGCACCCATTCCATGCTTTGCGTCCTCCATGCCACTTAAGTCATCCATCTTTATAGGACATTCTATCAAGTCTACCTCTTCCTCGGGAAATAATGATTTTTGCATACTAATATTTTATTGTTGGGTAAAGAAATAAGTTGAGCATCGTTTTCTACTCAACTTATTCCTTTAAGGGTGGTTCTAAAAATTCTAAGGGTTATCCTAAAATAAAGTTTATATCCTCTTCGCTTAAATGCTTAGCCGATGTGTTGTCACTGCTAATGAGTCCTTCAAACAAATCAGCCTTTTGCTGCTGCAGTTGTTGAATTTTCTCTTCGATGGTTCCTTGCGTAATAAGCGAGAAACAAAGCACCTTTGCCTTTTGTCCAAAACGATGCAAACGGTTAATGGCTTGTTCCTCAGCAGCCTTGTTCCACCAAGGTTCAAAAATAAACACTGTGTCGGCTGCTGTAAGGTTTAATCCTACCCCACCCGTTTTAAGTGTCATAAGCATTACGCGACATTGCGGATCGTTTTGAAAACGTTCCACCACACTCTTACGGTCGTGTGTTGAACCCGTCATACACACATAGTCAATGCCATTGTTATCGAGCGTTTCGCTCAACAATTCAATACCTGCAATAAAGTTGAAGAACACCACCGTTTTGTGTCCATTAGCAACCGCATCGAGCAAAGTTTCAGTAAGCACCTCGAGTTTAGGCGAATGGATGCGACCATCTGTAAGACTCTCAGGTATCGAAGCCACACGACGCAACTCGCTCAAAGCCTGAAACATCACAAACTGCGACTTCTGCAATCCTGCGCTCTTAATGGACTGACTAACCTGTTCCTTATAATAACGACGACGCTGTTCATAGAACTCAGCTTGCGCCTTGTCCATTTCCACATAAAGTTACTTATCAATGCGGTCGGGCAAATCCTTAAGAACATCTCGCTTTAAACGACGCAACATAAAGGGGAATATCTTGCGACGCAAACTCTGCATGGCATCCTTATCACCATCCTTCTGTATGGGATTTGCATAACGCGCATTAAAATCGTCGAGCGAACCAAACATGGCAGGATTAAGAAAACGGAAGAGCGAATAAAGCTCACCCAAATTATTCTCGATAGGTGTACCACTTAATGCCAAACGATGTTCGGCATTAAGCATAAACACAGCTTGCGTGCTTTGCGTTGAAACATTCTTAATGTTCTGACTCTCGTCGAGTATCACATAATGAAACTGTTGTTTACGGAACTCCTCAATGTCATTACGCACAATCGCATAAGTGGTAAGAATTACTTGGTGCTTCATTGCCTCATCCATATCGCGCGTGTTACCATAGTAAGTATACACCTTCAACTTCGGCGAGAAACGAGCTATCTCACTTTGCCAATTAAAAAGCAAGCTACGTGGCATCACCAACAAAGTAGCTTTCTTCTCGGCAGGATACACCAAATTGAGCATACTAATGGTTTGAAGCGTCTTACCCAAACCCATATCATCAGCCAAACAACCACCCATGTGATTGTCATAAAGATATTTCATCCACTTCACACCCTCAGTTTGGTAAGGACGCAAAGTAGCTTTAATACTGGGCACCTTTATGGATTGACGAGCAAGGGCATTAAAGCCTTCATAAAACTCGCGGTGATGCTTAAAGGCTTCGCCCTCAACAGGACCATTGATAAGCGTTTCGAGTTCTGAAAGGTCAAAGAAAGACACCTTCACCTTGTCCTTATCTGCCTTCTTACCCTTTTTAAAGATGCGTTCAAGACGACGCATGTATCCACTATCGAGCAAGGCACGGTTGCCATCTGAAAGCTGAATATACTTCTTTTTATTATATTGCTGAAGCAATTGCTGCAACGTAAAACTGTCTTCGCCCAACTCTACGGTAGCATTGCCCTCCAAAAAGTCAATGCCCGATGATAAATTCACCTTTAAGTTAGGCTGCACAGCTTTCACCTTATATTCCTTCAGTTTTTCGGCACCCTCAAGCTGATAGTCGCGAATGAGCGAAGGAAGGGCTTGCAACAAAAACGGACCTGCTACTTCTTCAGGTAAAATAAACACGCCATCCTCAGCAAACACCATTTTACGTGCTTGGCGTGATGGAGCATATCGCACAATTTCATTTTGCAGATTTTCAGTCAACACTTGCATAGGCAGTCTGCGCAAACGCTTCACCTCATATTCCTTTTCAGACGTTGCAATAGCCAATTTGTTCAAACCAAAGTTCTCAATAAAGTCTGAGGGAAAATCTGCCACACCTTCGGTCAGACGCAAATAGAGCATCTTGTCTGCATCCACCTTCTCGAAGGTAAGTGTAGGCACAGGCACAATTTCTTGTTGCGAAAAATGAATCTCATAACCTTCGCAAGCAACGGGAATATGCTCGAAATACGAATAGAACACCGACAAATACTTATCGAGCGTGTCTGCCGTAAAGTTATTTTCAAAAATAGGAAAATAGCGGAAGTTGTTACCAACCGACTGCACATTATAGATTTGATTGCCTAACAAACAAAAATTATCAGACAACATCACCACCCGATGACGCCCATCAGTATCTTCAATGCCCAAACGTGGCACAAACTCATTATTCTTGTAATTAAGCAACAATTTAAGCTGACTTTCACCTTCAACCACCGTGATAGGCTCGCCCTTAGCATTCACAATATGCGGACAACGCACCAACTGGTAGCACAAATAAGGGTGCTCATACAAGTTGATGCGTTGGTCAACTTCATCCCACACAATTTGAAAACGCTTTTCGCGCATCACATTTTCAATGCTATGAAGCAACTGTGCCGTTTCGTTTTCAAAATAACGATAATCCACGTCCACAGGATTCAGCTTTTCATCTACCACCGTCAAGTACACTCCCTCCTTGTTGCTTTCAAGTTTAAAGTATACTGTTCCACAATAAGAATTTTGAGGTTTACTGATTTCTGCGTCACCATTCAGTGCCTTTAGCTTTTGCAGTTGTAATAAAAAGTCTGCCATGAAATGCGTTTCCTATTTTTTTATTTAAAAGCCAGTTCTAAGTAGTTTGAATACCCAACACCAGCCCTATTCTCATTTTATGTAATTAAAGTCGTCTAATATGAATTTCAAAAAATAAATACCTGCTTAAAACCTAATCCCTTCTAAAGATGTCGCGAGTATAAACCTTATTCTCCACATCCTTTAGGCAATCGTCAAAGCGGTTTGCAATAATTGCGTGGCTCTGTTCTTTAAAAGCCTCAATGTCATTCACCACCTTGCTACCAAAGAAAGTTGTGCCATCTTCAAGCGTAGGTTCGTAAATAATCACCTCAGCCCCTTTAGCCTTCACACGCTTCATAATGCCCTGAATAGCCGACTGACGGAAGTTGTCGGAGTTAGACTTCATGGTCAACCGATAAACACCAATCACACAAGCTCCAGGGTCACTACCAAACTGATTGTTGCTTGAATAGTCATACCATCCAGCCTTACGCAACACAGCATCAGCAATGTAGTCCTTGCGCGTGCGGTTACTCTCAACAATAGCCTCAATCAAATTCTCAGGCACATCCTGATAGTTCGCAAGAAGTTGCTTTGTGTCCTTAGGCAAACAATAGCCCCCATAACCAAACGAAGGATTGTTATAGTGCGTACCAATGCGCGGGTCAAGCCCTACACCTTCAATAATAGCCTTCGAATCAAGTCCCTTAACCTCAGCATACGTGTCAAGTTCATTGAAATAGCTTACGCGCAATGCAAGATAAGTATTAGCAAAAAGCTTAACAGCCTCAGCCTCCTTCATCCCCATAAAGAGCGTGTCAATATTCTTCTTTATAGCACCCTCCTGCAAAAGAGCAGCAAAAGTCTTGGCAAAATTCTCAGCCTCAGGATTACCAATGGCAGCAATAGCAGCATTCTCCTCCTGCCACGTCTTATTCTCGTCTGTAGGCAAAGGCTTGGGATATCCCACAATAATACGCGAAGGATAAAGATTGTCGTAAAGTGCCTTACTCTCACGCAAGAACTCTGGCGAGAACAACAAATTAAAATGCTTACCCTTCAGTGCAGGGTCTGTCAAAAACTTAAGGGCATACTTCACATAAAGACTACGCGTGTAACCAACAGGGATGGTCGACTTAATCACCATCACAGCATCCGGATTTACCTCAAGCACAAGGTCTATCACCTCCTCAACATGCGACGTGTCAAAGTAATTCTTCACAGGGTCGTAGTTCGTAGGTGCAGCAATCACCACAAAGTCAACATCAGCATAAGCCGCTTTACCATCCAAAGTAGCCATCAAATTTAAAGGCTTTTCAGCCAAATACTTTTCAATATAGTCATCCTGAATAGGCGAAATCTTTTTATTAAGTTTTTCAACCTTTTCAGCAACTACATCCACAGCAGTCACCTGATGATGCTGAGCAAGCAAAGTAGCAATGCTCAAACCAACGTAGCCCGTACCAGCTACAGCAATTTTTATATCTTTAAAATCGCGCATAAACGTATGTTCGATTAACCCTTAGATGGGACAATTAAGTAGATGTTCAAAGACACTTATTCAAAACGCACCATTAAAATAGGCACGAGCTTGCACATAACTCGGCTCGTAATAGGCACTTGCATTGTAATTATCAATCGCATCACATATCGGAGATCGGTAAACTTGCAAGATTGTTTCAGGCCAATTATCCAATTGGTCAACCGATTTTACAAGTCGAGCATACACTCTACCCATTTGAGTAGCAGTAGGCACCTTATCCGTAAAACGCGGATCAACTTTAGTTACATCCACATTTCCCTCTGCAAGTTTGTAATATTCTATCCAATCATCCACCACCTGAAGAGGATTAAGACAATGATTAGTTGGTGCCACAGAGAGTTCATGAAGCAGACCATCACTTCCCAATTTTTCAGCCACATACCGATTACGTTGATGAAGCGCACGAGCCACCCGCTCTATCATGTAGCAAACAAAATAGAGATCATTGTATGTTATCTGCTCATCTGGAAAGTATTTGTTGGTCATAATATATAATACGATTGATAAGTAAGAGTTTCTAAAGCCCTATCAGTTGAAAAGAGCATTTGATGAGTAGGATGTTTAAAACGCGCCAACGCCCAAAAAGCTTCTCGCGAAATACGCCCTTCAAGGAAAGCTTCCACATAGTCCCACACCTCATCATCTGCCATTGGACCTTCGACAATATCGTAAGGATGAGTCGAACCATGGCGACAAAGAGCCACAAAGTCTAACCATTCATCAGTCATTTCAGTGAACGTTTTCACATTCAAACTTAAATCGGGGCAATACTCATAAACACAAACCACATGCGGATTACGTTTGGATATAGCCCATCGTTGTGCTTGCTTTTCCAAATTTGTACAATAGAATCCAAAACCAAAATCCTTATTATAACCAGCAATCCTTATCTCTGGGTGTTGCACAATGGCATTAGTGCCATGGTATAATAAAATACTTTCAGCCATTTTCAAGAAACATTATTGTTTTCGGGGATAAAAGTATAAAATTTCAACGAGACTGCATCACTTTTAAGCAGATAATTTAATAAAAAGCGGATAATTTAATCTTGACTACCATCGAAAAAACAAAAATCCCCATGAACAAACCAGGAATCTTCATAAAGTATTTTTGAAAATTCGTGATTCATCCATGGAGATTATATACTACCAGTCTATTCGTGAAATAACCTAATTTCGGGGATACAATGGAACAGTAACTTGGTCATCATCTTGGATGTCAAAATCAAAGCTACCTGTTACGTCAGAGCTAAAAAAAGTACCTTTGGCTTCTGTAACACGATGTTGCTTGAAAGAAACATCATGCAACGTACGCGTATAAAGCACTTCGCCCGTCTCATCCTTCATATTTATATCAACATTCATTGTCTGCTCCGCTGAAGCAAGAAGAATTTGGAATCTAATAGGAAACGAAAAATTTCCATTATCAGGACGAATTACTTCAGCTTGATAAGTTTGAACCTTAGGTGATAAGCCTGTTGTTGGATTAAGCGTATAAGGTTTAGAAGCCACATCATGCGAAGGGTTTAACACAATCTCCAACTTTTTTACAGTAGCAGGAAAAGCATCTGTAATATTCAAATAGAAAGAAGAAGTTACACGCTTACCAAAGTTTATTGTAAAATCCTTTGTTGTATTGTTATCAACAAGCACATTATCCAAAACTGTTGCATAAACCTCTTTTGGCAAAGTCTTTTCAGAAATTGTCGCTTCTGTATCCGATACAATGTTAGCAGCTAAAGACGCCGTAGTTTTTGCCCTATGAGCTACAGCCACAAAAGTGTAACCACCAATAGGCAAATGACATGTCACACGATTAAAGTCATCTCCATCCGTACCTTTACTCTTCTTAGTAGAAAACACTTCTTTGCCTGAAGGATTTTCAAACACCTTAAAAGCAATGCGCGACACCTTGGCATCATCAGCCGTAGCACGAGACCGAACCTTCTTAGGAGCCTCAGGAAGAACCGACACATCAAAACCAGTAAACGTTACCTCAACAGGAACACTTGCCACTTCTTCATCACTAATGGAAGCAACCTCCGAAGAGCAAGCTACCAAACCCATTAAAACGAACGCTCCTAATAAAGAAGCAAAAAATCCTTTTTTCATGATACTTATTTGTTTTTGTTAGTAGTATTTCTTTTTGGGAAGAACAGACTAATTCTTAGCCCCACCCTTCAATCTCACCTTAACATCCGTCACCAAACGCAAATGATAACTTGTAACAGTAGCCCCAGCATCTGTAATCTTGCCATAACTTGGGCCAGTCTTAAAACTATAGGTCATCTTAGCATCATTGCAAAGATAGCGAATACTCTTGCCCGAACCATCCGTCAACACAAACATATCACCACCCAACTCTTCAAACAAAGTTTCCAATTCATCCGAATTCTTCAAATAAACATTGCGCAAGGTCATCGCATCCTCACCAGTTGGAATACGCCACGAAGTTAAATCCCCCTCCTCAGCCTCTTCAGCAAGAGAAGCTGCCATGGTAGACTTTTTAGCATGCAGAGCCGAAGCCACATCCGCATAATCCTTAAGCGACACCAACAACAAAGTTGCAGTGTTACCATCACTGTCAGGCTTCACGCCCATCACCACATGATCCTCCCATACAGAAAGTTCTTTCGGGAAAGCATCCACCACAAACTCATCGCTACTGCCCGAAGGCTTCGTAATAACATGACCATCCCCATTGAGAATCGTACTACTATTCGACGAAAAGTCAAACGAGAAAGCAATCGGAGTAGCCCATTTAGCAGGCGTAACACTTCCCGACACATTCAAATCACCATCTTGCAACAAACCATAAATCTCATAAGGCTGTCCAGCTTGCAAAGATGCCATATAAGTTACCTGAGCAAAGTTCTCACCCTCCTCATTATTATAAGCAATGGTAAAATTAGTTTGATTGTTCGAAGTAGGGAAAATATACACAGCCCCCGAGTTCCAACATCCCAACTTACTATCATAAGCAAGAGGCACTACAGTTCTTTGGCTACCCTTACGTTCACCCCCTAAAGTCACACCCTCATAAGGCGAAGACACCGTGACGTAAGCCGAAGACTTCTCAACAGGCAAGCCTACAATCCTAAATTTCAAAGAAGACATCTGATAGTGCATTTGCAAATCAAGAGCAGCCGTAGCACTCGACGGAACAATATCAGCAACAGCCATCTGCAACGGATAATCCGTAGCATATCCCCTTGCCAGTTGTTTCACAAAATCAGAAGCATCCTCATCCAACTGAGGACTCTTCGCCTTAATGAGCGAATTCAAAGAAATATCCTGAGGCAAGTCATACGTATTCTCATTTGCAGAAATAGCCACCACACGAGCAGGTTCTCCTTGTGGCAAACGCAAATTCACCTTATCCTTATCCGAGTTCACCACTTGACTTACACGCATACGTCCACTTTCATCAAAAGCATAGATTTTCAACGGATACACCTTGTCAGTACTTGAAGCAGCACGAGTAAACACACGCACAGTCGAAAGTTTTTCACTTCCTTGTCCATCCTCATCTTCAACCACTTCAATGCCCGAACAAGCAGCAAAGAGCAAAGCAAAGAAAAGAATACAGGTTTTCTTTATACGCATCATATTATTTATTGAATTGTTTTCCACAAAGGTATTTTATGAAAAAGGTTTTTGCACATCCTTAAACTTATTCCAAAATATTTTTAAAGAATAGCATCAAGAATTGTAATATTCTGTGTGCAAAGATACACTTTTCCAGACAAATAAAAGGATTTTAAAAGAAATTTCTTTAAAAATATTTTCATTTCCTTCATTTTATCATCCCCAACCTCCCAAATCCTTTCTTTTTTCCATTACACAACTCTCTTCATCCCTCCATACCTTTTCCCAACATCACAAACCATTCAAAGCTCATTCATCTCTGAAATGAGTGTTTTATTTGCACTCACTAAAGTGTATCTGTCTGTCATAGATTTTCATGTAATGCATATCATCTACGAGTAATAGATGACGAAAATCCATAAGTATGCGGAATTGATCTTCAACCATAGCCAAGTCATGATTACAAGTGTCGCACTCTTCATAACAAAATAAAAGTTTGTTTCCTAAAGCATCTTGAATAGCATGAGCTATTTTTTTGAATGATACCCTTGGAACAGATTTGCCGCAAAAGCGACAGATTCGCTTATTCTCATCAGGTTCGCCAATCCACTCTTCAAGTCCATCATAACCAAATGATAACATTTCAAACATTATACCCATTTGACTATAATGGCTGAAAATATAATTATGAAGCGTTGCACTATATGGGATTCCGTTCTTTATTGCCGTCAAACAGTCTATAGCTGTTTTTCTCTCTACAACAGAAGTTTTCTCTTCGTCAAAATAATAAAAGAAATCACCATCAGTAAGTCCTTTTAAGAAGGCCATTTGTTTACGAATGTGAGAACCAGAAGCTTTGTCATACTTGTTTTGTAGAGCTAATAAAGCATACCTTGTTTTATCACACACTTCTTTAGAACCCCATTGCAGTATCGCTCTGCACTATGCCGCCACTCGGATGAGGCTAAAATTGAAGACATTATCCAATAGAGGAAAGTCTTCATTTTGCATCAAGTTCTTTACTAAGGATATTGGATATTAAAAAGAAAAATATCCCCCTCGTCTAAAAAGTCAGCATCAGTAATCAAACGTTCATACATTTTACTGTTCAGAACAGCCTGTAATGCTGATTGATAATCACAGTCATATTTTTTCATTGTCTTCTCTACCAAGACATTGATCGTATAATTGAGAACAGAATAATTAATTGCTATAATCAACCCAAATGATTTAAAATAGAGTTTCAAACAATTCATTTACTGTATATATGGGTAAAGAGGAATTACTAAAATCCTTTTTATTACGCGTTACAATACAATCCGCGTTAGCATTAATCGCTGTTTTATTTTGAGTAGCATCTTCATAATCTTTCCAATCTGACGACAGCATTTCAACAACAGTACGCCCTTTCAAATCAATAACTTCTATAAATTCCGAGACAGCAAGCAATGTCTCTGTAACACTTTTATAGTCATACTTATGAGCCACATACATAGCCGTAACATACGAAAGAGCTGAGGTCATGAGCTGCATATCCTCCACACATCCTAATGCAAATAAGCGCTCTGCATCATCTACAAAATTTCCCCTACTACAAACAAAATCTATTAAAATGTTTGTGTCTACAAAAATCTTCATAACTGATACTTTTTTTCAATCAATGCGTCCAATCCGTTTTCATCTGCAGGTACCGGTCTGCCACCCTTACCTGAAAGAATTTTCATACGTGCCAAAGCATTTTTATATTCTACGCTTTCCGTTATCTTCCCATTCTTAAAACGAGAAATGTTGGAAGACAAGTGATGATAGTTTTCTTCAGAGCCTTCCAATGCCGGAGTTTCTGCCAATGATTGCGACAATAAAGTAATCAACGTTATTTTATCCTCCTTTGCCCAATTCTTCACTTCATTCCAAATTGGAGTATTCTGTATATTGTTATTTGTTAATATCATAATAAATCCTCCTAATTTTATTAATTATAAAGAGATGTCTATACCTTATGCAAAGATATAGTATATCTTCTATCTTTACAAGGATTTTGACACTTATTTTTAAATGCCCATTATTAATGAGTAAAAATAAAAGATTAGAACCCCATTGCAGTATCGCTCTGCACTATGCCGCCACTCGGATGAGGCAGAAGATTAAATATTTGGTCTTACAGCTAAAAGAATGTTGAATAATTAGAAAAATCAGTCATAATAAGCTTCATCACACGGTCAAAATAGTTACCCCGAATAAGCCCATCAGCATCTTGAAGCGTCAGATTCTTCTTATCAACCATTGACGAGAACACCCCCTCACGAAGTTCCCAAACAGCCACCTCCTTCGGATTAACCCAACAATCCTCATGTTCCCTTAATTCTGAAACATCAGCAGGTATTTTATCCTTCACCTTATATCCCAACATACAATTATTAAGTGCATAGAGAATATAAGGACTATGCGTAGCTATAAACAAGCAATCTTGATGCACAGCAGCATTTTTCAATAACTCATACACCAACTCCACCTGTGTCAAAGGAAAAAGATTCTGTTCAGGTTCTTCCAGGTAAATATCAGAATGAGACGTTTGAGTATAAACAGAAACCAGACGTTTAAACTCCTCAAAATCCTCCTTCGATGCAAACATGCGCTTTTTCAAGCCAAACTTACCGATAAAGAAATCCCCATCTTCACCAGTTTGTTTAACAGTCTTCTGAAATTTACTTGCGTAGATATGTTGAGCAATCTCTTCATTTTCAGTTTCAGTTTTCGTACTCAACATTTCATTGGGACTATACTGTTTACGGAAAAGATAATCAAGATACACCCACATAGGAATAACCGACTGAAGTCCACTTGAAGCATCAGACAATTCCATCTTCTTATCATCATCCAACAAAATATAATCATTGTCCGTCTGCTTATCATAGAAGAAATTCACCCCCAAATTCAAAACAGGCAACACCGCTTCATCGCTACACAATTTATGAGCATAAGCCCAATCAGCAATAAAACTCTTCAAGTTGGTTGAATCCATTTTCACATCAAACCAGTTCGGAATAGAAGAAACCAAATTTCTCTCAGCAGGAATATACGAAACACGTGGACGTTTATAGTCATATCTCTTTTTAGCACTTCCCCACCTCAAGTCGAAAGTTTCGTTAGCAAAATCGATAGTGAAGCTCAAAAAGTCACTTTTATATTCAATACGACTATCCTCATGCAAAAAGCTTTTCTGTTTATGAAACACAAGCAAGTTATCCCTAACATAGTCAAAATCAGCAAAGCCATTCTTTCCTTGCTCCAACTGAATACGTTTTTCTGCCCAAGCACAAAAACAAGCAATCTTCAGAATACAACTTTTCCCTGCACTCTGAGGACCAATATCACATTGATGCGTTTAAGCCTCAACGTTACATGCTTTATCGGACCAATATGATGAATAGTCAATGTCTTCATTTTCTTATCTTTTCTAAAACAATGCGTTATTGCAAAGTTACAGAATACCTTCCACACTTGCAAATATCTCCCCCAACATTTTCAAGACACTACAATGTGGCACAATGAATGTTCACCTATTGGTCATATTTATATTACAGCATACGTAGATGTTCAAAATTGTTTACAAACCCCGAGTGTAAACGTGTATTCAGTGGCATCGCATATAGAAAACTCTCAAAACTAGGGAATGAAGACTAAAAGATTTGTCCATACATCATATTGTCGTGTTAATATGCCCAACCATAGCATTGCTGAATTATTGCTCTGTACGCTTGTTTCTTATAACGAGAGTAATAGAATAATATGACATACAGCCTCTAACAGGAACTCATAAAACGAGCAATGGCACTCTGTTTAGCTCAAATTAATCCCGCATCATTATAAAATATCCTTGCAAATCGTTCAAGAAGTTAGAAACGCCTCTCCATTCTTACAATCTTCATATTGCTTAATAAAGACTTCAAGCATTGGAACATATGCCATAGCAGTTATTTCACCATCATTCCATGTGTTCAGTTCTATCCAAACCTTTGCAAAATCCTCACACATGGTAGGATAAAACCCTATAAAACAGTAGTTCTTCCATGACTTCACCGTGTGCATAGCTGCTGGATTCTTGTTGGGAAGATTACCCTTGATATATTGCAACATGATTGTAATCAAAAATGGGAAAAATAAGCTACTTTATCTCACCATCCCCATATCTATATAAAGTATCATATCTTCTTTCCTTGAGTATCATGATATTTGCTCGCACATTTTTTATACGTGATATAAAATAAAACATAGTTTGCCGTGTTTCCTCTAAAAATCTGTCAAGTATCTCTCTTTTTATTGCCAATCCAGACATTCTTGGGGTTGTAGAATTTATATTCAACGCAACAATTTCATTGTCTCCGTCTCTTACAACACCCCTCTCCGCATTATGCAATCCAAAATGCCGCATGATTGCTTCACACGGTGAATGTGCCTCACTTAAATGTTCAGAATGGGCAAAACATCCCATAAAATCTTCTTGCAATTGTGTAGAATATGTTTTCTTTACATCATATTCAATACCCCAATCCGCTTTGTAGTTGTTATAATGTTGACGTTCCTTATAATTTGAAGCACAAGGATAATCATTCCATTGATAATTATAATCACCAGAATTATAAAAATCTTGTTTCATATTATTGTCAGTGTTTGCCCATTTCTCAAATTCACACGAATTGTCATTAGATACAAATACCGTATCATACCATACAGATGCGGAACATTGGTTATTATTTACATATTCTGTTTGAGTATCAAAAGCTTTAAGAATTACCCATTCATGCTCCGTTCTGTCTTTAACAATGAAATGTAAGGAAGGTAATATGCTGTCATCTTCAATCCATGCATTTTCATTCCTAATAATTTTAAAATCATTGTCGATATTGTCAAACACCCCATAGCTGATTACTGAAAGAGTTTCCTCACCCTCTATGGTTGGATCCGTTAAAGGTACAGCTCCTGTTAACCAAGGTAGAGAATATCTGACAATTTTCTTATCAGATGACCATTTGTCAAGTAGTATTTTATAATGATCACACAAATAGCTCAGAACTTCAAAATAACCAAGCCATTGGTATTTTTTTCCGACTCTCTCTGTGCTCTGATCAAATCTGTTTTTATTAGTTATTCTTTTGTCGTATTCACCAAGAACATCAGAATAACAATATTTTTCCTTTATAAGTATGGCAATAGCGCGTGTAACATCGTTCAAATTTACATCATAATCATTCCCAATACTTGCTATTTCATCAAGAGTCCTATTGGGATTGACAAATATGTCGCTATAATTATAGCTACCAAGACCTATTATATACCTATTAAAGTCACCGTTAAACAACGAATCGTATAGCATATATGCTCCATACGTATCCCCAAAGTATTTATCCTTTTCCGTTTCTTCGTATTTTGCTATATTAAATGGATTTTTTACAGAAGACAGTGGCAATAATCCTAACAATTCTGTCCAACCAGTATATGTATTATCCAATATTGAAGCAAGTTCTATAATCTTCATAGTCCAATTTCTGACTACAAGGTCTATTGGCGCATTGCCTCTACTATTGTAATATTGAGTACGTATATATTCAGCAACTTTTTTACAGACTTCAATATCTCGTTTCTGTACCAAAGCTGCATATGCAGCAGCATAGAGGCCTTGTTGAATATATGGGTCATCAACATTTAAGAATTTTCCTGCAATTTCCTTTATTAAATTTAAATTCGTCTTGAATATATCTCTCAAGAACATTACGAGTCTAGCTCGCAGCGATTGAAATGACGACGTAAGCATCCAGCATATCAGTTCTGATAATTTTCCGTAGTCACCGTTCTCTGTATTATAAAGGTCGTTTATTCTATAAATGATACCATGATAACGTTGTAGATTATTTACTTTGATTGTCCACTCCTCATCACGTTTAACCAATGACTTTTTCTTCAAACTGCTAAACACGATATCCAATACTCCATGTTTGTATGTTCGATATTTATCCAATAGCTCTCTTGGATCTAAATACTCAGGGAAATCTCTTACTATTTTTTCAGCCAAACTATTGATTTTTTTTGCATAGTTTTCTTCATCACGCCTCAGGTAGAGCCCTTGCATAAAGCATTTGCGTAAATCATCATACACCAATAGCCTTTCCCATATCTCTATTTGAGGTTTCCATTCTGCCAACAAGAAAGTAAAGACATTAGGAAGATAGTTATACTGATCTATTTCCTTTTTTCTTTCCTGCAATATTCTCATCACTCGAAGTAAGTAGTCAATAACAAAGCGATCCCCACGACTAAGCATATAGCTCGCTTTAAGGCTATCCCCCATACTGTCATATTCAAATCCTATGCATTTGTATATATTTCTTTTTTCATCTGCAATACTATACTCCTTTAATATGTTCTCTTTCAACAGAACATTCATCAAGTTACGACTCCATAGTCTATACTTACAGATACTGTCGGCTATTTTTCTGGCCCTTTCACGAGGTACATCCAAGCAATAATTTTCATTTACGGAAACTTTCGTTAGAGTCTCTATGTATTTACTTGTTATTTGTCTTTCTACATCCTCATCAACTTGCAGACAAATGTTTCGGTTGCGTTTATTAAAAAAAGCACGATATATATCTGTGCGTTTATACTCATGCATATCCATACGTGGAATATCGTAATAAACCTCGCAGAATATTTTTAGGAATAAGGGACTATGAAAATCTGGAATGGCAACAGTTATGTCCGCTTTTTCTTGAATGCCATAATAATCAAAATGTCTTTGTATAGCTTCTTTAGAGTTTTCAAATCCGTTTATTTCTAATTTCTTCCATTCTGTTTTCAATTGTTTTTCAAGAATGTCTGTTGATGCCATCGTTCTGAATGACAATATCAGCTTTATTCTATCATATTTCTTAATCTCCGTGACTAACGATGATAAATTATTTAACCAATAATTAGTACCTACTCCTTCATTAACCGCATCTATAATAAATATGGCATACTGTTCTTTAGACTTTACATATTGATTCAGTTTTTCAAAGGAATCAGGATTCCAACGTAATGAAGCCAATATAGTTTCTATGGGGTTCTTGTCACTAAAGTCTGTTCCATAGAACAAATAAAAAGCACATTTACTATGAAATTCGTCAATAAGTCTACACAGTGAATGAGTTTTTCCTTGTCCTGCATTTCCATAAACATAAAGAAATTGAACCCTCTCATAAATTTGGTCATACAATACTTCTTGACTTAAATTGAATGCTTTTTCAATATCTTTACGCAATGGATTTAACAAGATTCTCTCTCCTGAACCTTCATCTTCTGCATATAGAAGAACATCCAAATCAGTATTTAATTCATAAGTAACAATCCTATTTTCCAAGAATAACTGGAATGTATTATCGCTTCCATTTGTTTTATCTGAAAGATAACTTTTTAGTTTACCATCAGCCCTCTCATATACATTTTGACATAATTCGTATAGCTGTATCCTTTTTTCTTCAACCCCAATACAACAGAAACTCCTTAACATTACTTCTTTTACGTCATTGTTGACATGGATTAGGGGCGAATATCGGTCACCTGCATTCTTGATTTTATCACTTGAAAAAGCCCATGCAGTACCTAAGCCAAATGGCGACATGTCTCTACAATCTGAATAAATGGATATACCAAAATTTTCAAAAGGATATCTATCATTAATTATTTTTACGGACGTGTAACCTAACGTATTATAAAATTGATCTGTAGCAATACCTACAACCTCTCCATTGAAATTCAGCACTGGGGAACCAGAGAAACCACAATATGACACAAATCCCAATTCATCCGTTCGTATGACTACAACATTGAATCCACGACTGATATCATCTTCACCGTTTTTCTTTAGATGCCTTGAATTTCGTACATCTACACCAAAATAGTCCACACCATTGCCTATTTCCTGTGGAAAACCGACTATTTTTAGTTCTTCGCCTTCAGGACAGTCTGAGGCAAGCAAATTCAACTTATAACCGCATTGATTTGCTTTTGAGCAACGTAGCAAGACAACATCTGCTGGCTGGAAATTATAGGCAATGTCACACTCCATCCATTCGTCCATAATACAGACTCTAATTTTGTAACTCTCAGAGTTGTCGATATATTGACTTATCACATGGGTAGCTGTAAGCAACAAATCATCACTCACAAAAAACGCTGTACCTGTAATATTTCCGCAGCGTATAGGAACCACTGCCATATTCCCATACTTGTCTATATTAATATTCAAACTCATACTGATGTATATTTATATCTGTATCGTCCACCAAATCAAAATTGTATTTTCCACGAATGTATTTGGCGACATCACTTTTCAAATCTTTCAAGATATTTGTATTTATATTATAACGGAGTTGACGATGAAAGCTATCAGCATTACTCCTTATCAATAGTTTTGATAGACACTCAACATCATGTCCAACGCTTTCACTTCCTCCTGTAAGAAAATAAATGTGAGAGTCAACAATATCACAGAAGTCACTACTTGTATTATACTTACTGCCATGATGCGCAATCTTTATAGCATCAAAAATATGTTTACCATCACCATATCGCTTTATCAAATTTTTTACAACTGTCGAACAAAGTGCATCTCCCATGAACAATACACGATGTTCATTGCATTCCCATACAAAAGCCAATGAAGCCTTATTAGCTTCACTAAGACTACCTTCCTGACATTCTTCATTCTTAGCATCCAATAACACCCCTTCATCAATACCACCAACTGAGCCTATTTTCCTTCCGTAAAAAGGTCGTTTCCTACATCCTTCCAATTTTGTCAAGAGTTCTATCATTGTTTCCCAGTTTTCATAAGGTACATCTGGTATTTTACACCCAGTCACAGAGGCATATTCTTGTCTTAACTTACGATAAAGTTTATCCAATGCCGTATTGGTTGGAGCAAGAAAATGTATCGTACCCCATTTCTTTCCCAAGTACATCGGTTCTGTTTCTTCTGTTATTGCCACATCATTCCAAATTCTTTCCAACCCCGCATTTTTACTTATAGCAGCACCAAGACTAACAGAACCTTTAACACCAATGTTTGTGCCTTCAGTTTCTCCTACAATATCGGTTATCAAATTCATTTTTTCGGATATTGTATTAGTTTGTGGCTGTCGTTCTTTTGGAAAATATCCTTGATAGCAATTATATATTATCTTATGAATTTGTAAATTCGAAAGACGTTTATCATTCAACATAGCTGTAATGCCGTCTATATGGTCACTATCTATATGGGTAGCAATCAATAAATCAATCCTTTTGTTCAACTTGTTGGTTATATAATCAACAATATCGTTGGTCAGAACGCCGCAATCTATCATAATGTTATAGGATTCATTATTTTCGGCATCTTCCAACTTCATAAATATACAATCTCCATCACCGCATGGAAATGTCTTGATACTAGCTTTCATAGGCAAAATATAGTTTTAAGAAATCATATTAGTATAGCTCAAAATTACTATTGGGGTATTTACAATAATTGAGAAACTTTATCCAATAATTTCAATATTTTCAATATTCCTTCCTCATGAAAAACAAATGAAAAGTTACTCTTTAATGCAATTTTATTTCCATGCATATACGCATTTCTCGCCTGAATCATTTGTTTTCCATCATAGATTAACTTTGTGTCGCTTGTAGCTAATTGTGTATTTATTAGGTCTTCAAATTTTTTAGGAGTATTACTTCCTACTGCTGACAAATGTTTGCACAACAACGGAATAACGAACTCAAAAGCCACAAAGGTGTAAGCAAAACTGTCTCGATTGTTTGTTCCAGTTATTTTCAACAGCTGATGAAATGCCATATCTAATTGGGCGATAGTTTCTTTTCTATTATTCCCATTTAATCGAGGTGAAGCATTAATCTTTTCCTTTATGCCCTCCACCAACTTGTAACTCTTACGCAAGTAACTTCGGCAATAGCAATATCCTATAGTTTTTACGAGATGCTTTGCGTTTTCTCTTGATTCTTCTTTAGAAAAATGAAAAAGCGGTGACTCTTTTAGGTAATATTCGTCAGCTCCATTGTCGATTAGAGCTTTCAGATTCCATGATTTACTAGAAGCAGTAAATATTATCACCTGATTTCCAGGATTGGCCTGTTTGATACCTTGCAAAACTTT
>UMGH01040771.1_pt1 | contig 20485 bp, 15 predicted proteins | sample 1965231 | NCBI WGS metagenome assembly UMGH01 (sample SAMEA4836068, study PRJEB28245) | human gut metagenome | biome: gut microbiome; material: fecal sample | place: Denmark | collected 2008 | reverse complement strand
CCAATGCTGATAATAAAAATCTTTTCATAGTAAAATCTCCTTTTAAAATTTACATATAAAGTGAGTAAATATAATCCTTTTACAAAGGTACTATATTTTTTACCCCCCCTCACCAAGAAAAAAACTTTAATTTTATATTAATTATATTTTATTAACGTACGCGCCTTGCCAAATATCCGCTAAGATGTTTTCTGTCGTAATAAAGGTCTATCGTTGTCTTCTCGCTGTCGCCGCCTGTATCGGGTACATATATTACAGTACCTTCTGAACCGACCGTCTGGGTGGACTGGTGCATCACATTTCCATACTGATCTTTTACCACCACGCTGACATCATATATGGTGGAGTCTGACTTGATGGTTATCTCATCATCGTCGTAAGACACGGACGGATGGCCACAGGGGTGACCAGAATCAACTTCCTTATTATAATCAATATTCAAAACGACATCATCCTTATAACCATAAGAAGATGAAAAGCAAAAGCCACAAAGGACTATTGCCAGAATTTGCTTCCTTTTTATTATGTCCATAAATGTGTGCTTTTAAAATTCTATGACAAAAATAAAAAAGATAAATATGCTTATGAAAAAAAGTGCTTTTAAAAATATTTTATTTTTCTATACAGCCCTGACAACCACTTTTAATTTTCTTTTATTTTCAATCTTAATACGCTGATTATAAAGATTTTATAAAATCATTGAAATCTTTGGCCTTTCCCTCCTTTTGTGTCAACTTAAAAAACAATTTGGCTCGTTTTAAAGAAATAGCAGGCTCACTTCTGTTCATCAAAATAGAGATAACTGAGTTCTGGAATTCCAGTTTTACAAGAATACAAATTTTATAATCACTGCTCTTTAAGTTACAGCGACTGTATAATTTCTCTTTAAATCCAGGGTAAGCTTTATTAATGTTCAAATCAATAAATTTCCAATCTTCGGCTGTCAAATTCTTTTTCTCTTCAATTCTTTTCTGTATTGCCTCAACAATCACGCAATTATAAGAAATCACCTTGTCATTGTTGCTGTCAACCCCAGAGGTTTCACACGCCTCTTTTGATGTCACAGAATTCTCACCACGACAGCATACTGCATTATCAGCGTCTTGCGCCTCTTTACTCTTTTGGTCATCCAGTATCCTCTTTAGATTTTCGCTAATAAGTTTAAACTGCAAGTATTTCTTTTTATTCTTTTCACTTCTATATATGAAGAACGCCATGCCCAACAAAAAGAATGAAACACAAATGGAATATAGGAGTGTCCTCTCTTTCATCTTTATTTCCAATTGCATTTTCTCTTTTTCTTTCTGATTAAAATTGTAAACGGCATTCATTTTCGCTACCGTCTCGACGGCGTTGATTTCGTTTATTGAATCCGAAAATGTTTTGTATTCATTATTATAGAATAAAGCTTCAGCATTATTCCTGTTGCCAAGATAAAATTGACACAGATATTTAGCCGCCTTCTGCTTGCCATAAATATCACTTTCTTCAATCAACAAGCTACTATAATGACACACCGAATCCATTCTGTTCTCTTTGTGGTATATGTCTGCCGCCAAGCCATAAACTGAAGCCTTGATGGAAGCAGGCAAATGACTCAGAGTCTCATACAAGTAGCGTTTGGCATTCTTTTCATCATCCATATCGTCATAACAGACCGCTAACGAATGGGATATCGAACTCTGCAGGAGATTGGCATTGAATCTCTTACAATCACGATAAACTTGTTTCAATATGGCAAGAGATTTAGGATAATCTTTCTTGAAACTGTATAGAGATGCTATATCTCTCATTCCAAACAGCATTCCTATCGAATCTTTCAGGATTGAATCGCAGGAATATGATTCCTTGTACATTACCAAAGCCTTGTCGTACATACCTTGATACAAGAATTGTTTTCCCATCTGATTATATATACAGCTGCGGAAATACAGAGGAGTGTTCTCGTCTGTCAGGTCGAGTGCCTTTTGGAAATTCTCCAGACCCTGAGGAGCATCGTTCTTTTTTATGTAGTATTTGCCGAGGTAATAATACGACTGGCAGAGCTTGTCCTTTTCCGCCGTCCCCCTGAAGAAGTCGAGCACATGGAATATCGTGCTGTCCGCCAGGGGCTGGTAGGCATTGTTTGCCGCCTTCACCTTCAGCAGCAGATAATAATTGCGGTCGTAGGCATCTGCCGAGGGTTGGTCGTATTTTTCCGACAGCGCCTGCAGACGTGACATCGCCACTTCGGCACTGTCCTTGCAGATGGAGTCTACGGCAGAGAGTTCCTGTGGATAGCGGTGGGATCCGCCACATGAAGACACGACGGCAATAGTGGCCACCGCCAAGAGCAGAATGAGGGCTGACGACGACATTCCGCGCATTATCGTTTGGGTATGCTGTATTATATTCAAGGTCTTTTCCTTTTTTAACCCAAATCGGTCATTAGGCCGTTTATTGTATTTTTTAATTACTGCTTGCTGTCTTTAGTTTTTTATAAGGCGCCTTTTGTCTGTTTTTAATTCGTAATATCTCGCTATTACTCATTAAAAGCCAAACAAAATCCACTCTTCTAAAATAACAAAATCCAAGCAAGCCCTAACGGGCGATTCGGGTTTAAGTTTCCACAAAAGTAAGAATTTTATGGCTACCTGCAAAGTTTTATGAAGAAAAACGCATATCAACGGGAAAGAAACCTACCTGTCTATAGCAGCGACACGGCTAATAAACCCAAAACGGTCATTAGGCCGTTAAAGGTATATTTTTAATGACTGCTTGCAGCCTTTTGCTTTTTATAAGGCGTCTTTTGCTTGTTTTTAATTCGCAATAGCTCGCTATTACTCATTAAAAGCCAAACAAAATCCACTCTTCTAAAAGAACAAAATCCAAGCAAGCCCTAATGACCGATTTGGGATGAAGAGGAGAAAATAAAGGGCCACCATCACATGGCAGCCCAATATTGTATAGAGAGAAATTTATAAGTTCATGCGTTTGGGGGTTATTTCAAAACCACCTTCTTGCCGTTGTGGATGAAGATGCCCTTCTGAGGAGCAGCCACACGAACGCCCTGCAGAGTATACCATGCGGCATCGTCGGCAGCGGCAGCATCAACGCCACTGATAGAGAGAGTCAGTTTGTAGGTCTCCTCGGCAGCCTTAAGGTCTTCGAGAGCCTTCTCCACATCTTCGAGAGTAGCGTCAGCGTTGTCGTAAACGCCCTGCGCCTTATCGATGGCAGTCTTGAGAGCATTGGCATCAGCGTCGGCCTCAGTGTCCTTGCCCTCTATCAGAGCATTGGCATTCTGAATCTCGGCAGCCAGTTCTGCTCTTGCCACACTCATGGCGTATGCCTCCTCGGCAGCCTTCAGCTTCTCGATGGCAGCGTTAACATCAGCCTTTGTCTCGGCAGAATCGTAAACGCCCTGAGCCTCGTCGATGGCAGCCTTGAGAGCCTTTGCATCCTCGTTGTTCTCCACATCGGCATCACCGAGCAGAGCGGTAGCCTTAGCTATTTCCTCAGCCAGGAGAGCTTTCTCGGCAGTGATGTCCTCCGGCACGTATTCCACGAGCCAGCGAGAGTCACCGATCTGGAATTTAGCCTGCTGCGAAGAGGCAGCCACGGTGAAGTCACCGTTTGCCGCATCGGCGAAACCTGGGTCTGTGTTGTGTGATGTGGCGGTCTGGTCAGAACCCTGCTTTGTCTCGTCGGTCCAGCCGGTCTGCTCAGTGCCGGCATTGATATATGTGTTGTTCTCATAAACCACGGTAGGATTTTTGGAGTTCTGTCCTCCGAGCCATCCGCGCACCTCATTGCCGTCCTGTGTGCAGTTGGCAATGATGGAGTTCTTGATAGTCAGAACGAGAGACTTCTGTCCCTTGCCCTGGAAGTTGTTGAACTGTTTGCCTACAGCCACCTGATAGAGAGTGGAGTTTGTGATAGAAGTAGCCTGCTTGTATTCCACCTGTTCACCGTCGAGGTCTCTCACTCGGCCGGCGGTCTTGATAAGCTGTCCTGTGTGTCCCGCTTTAGACCAGAGAGTGGAGTTGCTGATGCTGAGAGAAGCAGGATAGCCCTTGAAATCGAACACGTTGGCAGAGCCCACGAGTTCCACATTGGCATTCTCTACCACTACCTCACCGACGTAAGACTTCTGTGCGTCGTTGAGCAGAGATGTAGAGAGCGAACTGATCTTCACGTTCTTTACAGCCACGATGTCAACGCCCTTGTAGCCGGCGTTCACCGTTCCGTCCTGATTGAAAGCCGGCTGGCTGCCGCCTTCTATCTTCACGAGAGGTTCTGTGAGAGCGCTGGCGTCGATTGTGGCAGGAGCCGTGGCAGCGCCGAGAATCTGGACAGAAGCCGGTGAAGAGATAGCCTTGCTCACGGTATATGCACCGTTGGCAGCGAGGTTAAGAGTCACGCTGCCCACCTTGTCGCCGGCAGCCGTCACAGCCTCAGTCTCCTCTGCCACCACAGCGGCGAGGTCTTTTCCCGTTTCCACATCCTTGTTTATCTGAATCCATCTGGCATTGCGGGTGATGGCTACAGGCTGGAACTGGGCATTGTCGTTGTAGCGGCTGATAACACCGAGGATGTCGTATGTGGCATCGGCAACAGGTTCGTCGATGGTCAGACCGAACTGGTTGTAGCCGGCAACGGCAGCCTCATCCTTCTTGATTTCGAAATTCCTGCTGTCGGCAGCCGGTGCGGTATAGGTAACGCCCTTGAGCACAGCCACCTTGTTAGCGTTCTCCAGTGTAACGTCTGCTGGTGTCACCTCATCGTATGTCAGTTCGTCTTTCACTCCCTCAACGGCAGTGAGCGCAGTAGTAGGAACCACCTCGAAGAGACCCTTGTAGAAGGAAACCTTGCCCTGCCATCCGGCAGTGATATGCTGTCCCGGCTCAAAGGTGAAGCCTCCGGCAACGTCGTATGCGAAGGTAACGCCGGTAGCGTCTTTCAGATAGAGATGCTTGGCTGTAGGAGCAGCTGTAACGACAGCCTCACCGCCAAACACGAATTCGGTGCCATCGGCGAGCTGTGTCAGTTCGGCGATGTTTGCCACCGTAGGGATGGCAACGAACTGCATTGTTGCCACTGCGCTTGCATCCTTCCCCTTATATGCTTTAGCCTTGACGGTTGCTGTGGCATCGAGAGAGAACGGAGCGGTATACTCCGTGCTTGCATTCGTAGGATCGGTTCCGTCGAGGGTGTAGTATATCTTGGCATCTGCTGTAGAGCATGCCAGGGTCACTGTGGTAGTGCCGATGAACGGTGTCGTTCCCCCTATGGTAGGAGTGGCTACCGAAGCGGCTGTTCCCTCAACGATTGTCAACTCAGTGATGTAGGCGCGCTTTCCGGCAGTAGCGATGGTGATGGAATTCACCGTGGTGTTGCCATCCATCGTCACTGAGTATTCACTCACCTCGCCAGTCAATTCTGCAAATTCAGTACCAGCCACTTTCAGTGTCTTCTCGGTATTCTTATACCACATTGCCTTGAACTTGATTGCTGTAGGCTTTGCTGGAGCAGCGAGGTTGAGGGTCATGGATCCCGGCTTGGAACTTGTTCCGAGCTTGAGTCCTCTGCCCTTGCGGGCGAGGTAGACATTTTTAGCATCGGTAATGCTGGTAAGATTTTCAGAACCAGATTTCACGATATCCTCCATCGTTGTAATCTTATCCGACGAATCACCGGTTCCAGTGCCTTCATTGAAGACAATCACCTTGTCTGCCGACATTCCCATCACGAAGCATAACAGGAACGTCCAGATTAGTAAAAGTTTTTTGTTCATAGAATTAAGTGTTTGAATTAAATTTTAAAGAGATCAGTTTTATCGTAAAGCCGAAGCTTAGCTTTGGCAAAGTTAATGCAAGGCGAGAGGAGAACGAAATGAATCCATCATTCATTTCTTATCCCGAGCCGAAGCTTAACTTATGCAAAGTTAATAAAAATCAAGACAGGTTGTTCCTTTTACATACAAATTCTTAGACGGGTATGTATACAAAAAAACTTAGCCAACGCTTCACAGCGCCAGCCAAGCAACTAATTAATAGACATATTTATAAAAAGGAACGTTATCTAAATTCATGTAAGCAAGATAAAGTCCGCATTGTCATTACTGTAGATGTGACAAGTTGACGAGGGGACAGGCTGATTGAATATGTCAGAAAGCGTTGTCGACGTTTGTAGAAACGTGAAAAACTATGTATCTATCCGCTCGCCCACTTGTCCACTACAGAACATGATAAAAACTTTATCGCTGTAAAGATACCCAAAACTTCACAGCCCTTGCTTGTATTTCATTGATATAACGGCCATTTTCTATTTTTAATGCATGAGAAAGTCTTAAAAGGTATTAAAATTAGTACACATTCTTAAAACCGACATGTTTTTTATGGTTTTCTTCTGCAAAAGCATGCAATTGTTGTCTGCTGACGAGTTTATTTAACCCAAATCGGTCATCAGGCCGTCCTGTGTAATTATTCTATGAATGAATGTAATATCTTACAACTGCTTGCTGCATACAAAGCAAACTGCATCCACGGAAGAAAAACAAATAAGGTTGAAATTGCAATTCTTATCCTTGCGATTCTCTCCTCTCGATTTAAATAATTACCTTTGCAGATGTCTAAACAAACGATATAAAGTCATGGAAATATCTGAACTGTACAGAATCTTCGAGCAACACCCCGTGGTGACTACCGACAGCCGCGACTGCCCGAAAGACTCCATCTTCTTCGCGCTCAAAGGAGCGTCGTTCAACGGAAACGCCTTCGCACAGAAGGCTATTGACGAAGGATGCGCCTTCGCCGTGGTAGACGAAAAGGAATTCGCCAAGGAGGACGACAAGAGATTCATACTCGTGGACAACTGTCTGAAGGCATTGCAGCAACTCGCCAACTACCACCGCAGGAAACTCGGAACAAAGATTATCGGCATCACCGGGACCAACGGAAAGACGACGACAAAGGAACTCGTGGCGACGGTGTTGCAGAAGAAATACAATGTATTGTATACCCAGGGAAACTTCAACAACGACATCGGTGTGCCGAAGACGCTGCTGAGACTGAAACCGGAACACGAAATCGCTGTAGTGGAGATGGGAGCGAGTCATCCCGGCGACATAAAGGAGCTGGTGGACATCGTGGAACCTGACTGCGGAATAATAACCAACGTGGGAAAGGCTCACCTGCAGGGCTTCGGATCGTTTGAGGGTGTGATAAAGACCAAGGGGGAGCTATACGACTTCTTGAGGGAGCACGGCGGACAGGTGTTCATACACAACGAGAACGAACATCTCAGGGGTATCGCAGACGGACTGCAGCTCGTGAGATACGGCACCACTGCCGACGACTCGTCGCTGGCGGTATGCGGAGAGGTGGTGAGCTGTGCGCCGCTGCTCAAATTCCGCTGGAAAAAGGCTGACGGAGAGTGGCATGAGGTGCAGACGCATCTCATTGGCGCATACAACGTGTTGAACATGCTTGCCGCGGCATGTATAGCTGACTTCTTCGGAGTGGACGAAGAGGATATCAGCACGGCGCTGCGCGACTATGTACCGACAAACAACAGGTCGCAGCTGGAAGTGACGGATTCAAACAAACTGATAGTTGACACCTACAATGCCAACCCTACGAGCATGAAGGCGGCATTGGAGAACTTCAGACTCATGCAGGTGGACCACAAGATGGCTATCCTCGGCGACATGAGAGAACTGGGAGAGGTGAGTCACGAGGAGCATCAGAAGGTGGTGGACTTCCTGAAGGAGAACGGCATCAACAATGTATGGCTGGTGGGTGAGGAGTTCGGAAAGACGGACTGCAACTTCCGCAAGTTCCACGATGTGGAGGAGGTGAAGACTGAGATTGCCGCCAACAAGCCCGAAGGGTTCTACATCCTCATAAAGGGAAGCAACGGAATTAAACTCTTCCAGCTGCCGGCTCTTCTATAGAATCCCGAGCATTATTGATTCTTCGTTACGTAAAATCCATAATTTCGCAAAGCACTATGTTACAGAACAATCCATTCCTGACAGAAGGCTATTTGTCGCCAGAATACTTTTGCGACAGAGTAGAAGAAACAGCCCTACTGACACGACATCTTACAAACGGATGCAACGTTGCACTCATCGCTCCACGACGTATGGGATATGCTTTACACGCATGCCATATCAGAATCCACCATCACCACAGAGGATGCGAAAAGCGTTATGACAACCATCTTGTCACACCATCGGTTCGTGTATGAATCGCTGCTGTTCCAACTTTCGCCTAAGCAGAAGCAGGTCTTGCTTGCCATCGCTAACGAAGGAAATGCCACCGGAATCACTTCACAAGCTTTCCTACAGAAATACAAGCTTGGATCAAGCACGGTACAGGGAGCCATAAAAGTTCTGACAGAACGCGATTTCATCTCATACGACAATGATTCGTATCAAGTGAGCGACAGATTTTTCAGAGAGTGGATAATAAAACGGTTCTGATTATCCCCAAACAGTCATCAGGCAACAAGGTGCTGGTTTTCATAACTATTCCAAAATCAGAGCTCGCCCTAATGACCAGTTGAGGGTTAAGGTCTATGCCAAAAGCCAAGCTTGCCCTTAATGACCAGTTGAGGGAGAGGGGCTTAATACTGGACTTATCCGGCAAATGAAGATAAACAAAAAACAGAGGATATGCCTCAGACTTTAGGTCTTCGGCATATCCTCTTATTCTTTCAATCCCTTCCGCTGCAATCTCCGTTGTCAGCAGGAGAGAGATGAGTCGTGCTATGATTAGTCGAGCTGAGCGAGCTTGTTGTCGCTGCCGAGCACGTCAATAATCTTGTGCTTGTACATAACCTCCATCAAGTCGCGAGCAGGACCGCAGTACTTACGTGGGTCGAACTCAGCTGGCTTTTCAGCCAATGTCTTGCGCACAGCAGCTGTGAATGCGAGACGAGAGTCTGAGTCGATGTTGATCTTGCAGACAGCGCTCTTTGAAGCCTTGCGGAGCTGCTCCTCTGGAATACCTACTGCATCTGGCAACTTGCCGCCGTTGGCGTTGATGATGTCAACATACTCCTGTGGAACTGAAGAAGAACCGTGGAGAACGATTGGGAAACCAGGAAGTTTCTTCATAATCTCGTCGAGCACGTCGAATGCCAATGGAGGAGGAACGAGACGGCCTGTCTTCGGGTCGCGTGTGCACTGCTCTGGCTTGAACTTGTAAGCTCCGTGGCTTGTACCGATAGAGATGGCAAGTGAGTCAACGCCAGTCTTTGTAGTGAAGTCGATAACCTCCTCAGGCTTTGTGTAGTGAGATACCTCAGAAGCTACCTCATCCTCAACACCTGCCAGCACACCGAGCTCACCCTCTACAGTTACGTCGAACTGATGAGCATACTCTACAACCTTCTTTGTCAGAGCCACGTTCTCGTCGTATGGAAGAGAAGAACCGTCGATCATCACTGAAGAGAAACCGAGGTCTACGCAGTTCTTGCAAAGCTCGAAGCTGTCACCGTGGTCAAGGTGCAATACGATCTCAGGATGCTTGCAGCCCAATTCCTTGGCGTATGCAACAGCACCCTGTGCCATGTAGCGCAACAGCGTTGGGTTAGCGTAGTTGCGGGCACCTTTAGAAACCTGCAGGATAACTGGAGACTTCAGATCTGAAGAAGCCTTGATGATTGCCTGCAACTGCTCCATGTTGTTGAAGTTGAATGCTGGAATGGCATATCCGCCATTAATAGCTCTGCTAAACATGTCTCTGGTGTTTACCAGGCCTAATTCTTTGTAACTTACCATAGTATAATACGTTAATTATAAATTAGTTATTGTCTTAAGTTTTTGGATATGGGGCTGTTATCCTCATAAAATCTGTTACATCGGCAAAGTTAGCACTTTATTTTGGGTAAACAAAGCGAAGTAGTGATTTTTAATGTTCCTTTTTTATGAATTTGATATAAATTAAATCCTCGGAGCACTAAAATGGCATTTTTCAAGACGGAGATTGCAGAATGCGTGTCATATTGGCAATAATGCTATCAGATGGTGCTGAAGCGCTTGATGAGTTTGCGTCGGTACATCCTACCTATCTTTATATATTGTATGCCGTCGAATGGTGGGAAGAAATAACACTGGTTGTCTCTCACCTCCATCAGATATTTTATGTTGATGATGTATTTCTGGTTCACCTGCACGAAATTCTCGTCGAGCGCCATCAGTATGTCTTTGTTGGCACATCTCTTGAGGCGTATCGGTGTGTCGCATCCCGTTGCCACCACTTCCCACACTCTCAGGTCGTGGTTGTATTGGAACACACAGATATCCTGTATCTCGACGAGTCTGAAGTCCACGGCGTTGGTATATAGCAGCAGTTTGTTGTCTTTCTTCTTCAGCGCACTGGTGACCGCCCTCTCCCTGCAGCAGTCGTCGTCAGTTTCCTCATCGTCGATGTCGATGTTTTTGTCGTCCTTTCCTTTCAGCTGCTCACGCTCCACTCTGATGTCTTCAAGTTCTTCTTCCAAGCGTGCCATCACGGTCTCCAGTTCGTTGCCGTCTATTGGTTTCATAAGGAAATCGAAAGCCTTGTTTCTCAGAGCCGGCAGCGTGTAGGTGCCATAAGCGGTGTATACCACGGCGAGCGTGTCTTTGCATCCCTCGTCTTTCATCCTGCCGAGGAAGTCGATGCCTGTCATGTCGGGCATCTCCACATCCAGGAATACCACCTCGGCGTGTGTCGTCTTGAGCAGTTCCAGTCCGTCCTTTCCGTTGTTGGCAAATCCCGCCACGGTGACGTTGGGATAGTTTTTAAGTTTCTTTGCCAATGCGTCGATTGCCGTCTGTGTGTCGTCTACGATTATTATATCCATAAGTGTTCGTCTTTCTATCTGTTCGTTATATTTCTCTCAGTCCCTGCGGAAAGCTTATGCTTGCCTCGCATCCACATGTGTTTCCGTTTGTGTCATGTACGTTCCTTACCGTAAGGCTGGTCTTTCTCTTGTTTCTCTGGTTCAGCACGCTTATCGTGGTGCGCAGGATGTCGAGTCCCTGTCCTGTAGAGGCAGTGCGACGGATGTCGAATCCGTTGCCGTTGTCGCCCACCGTCACCGTCATTCCTCCGCGCCCGTCTCTCCTGACGGTGATATGCAGCAGCTTCTTGCCTGCCTTGCCTCTGAGGGCATGCTTGATGGAGTTCTCCACGAGTATCTGCACCGTCATCGACGGTATCATGAACTCTCCCAGCACCTTCCTGTCTATTCCGTCGCCCAGCGTGAGTGAATATTCAAAGTCGTCACCGATGGTCTTGCGCTCCACGTTCACGTAGTTCTCCACGAAGTCCAGTTCCTCTTCGAGTGTAGCCATCTGCTTTCCCGTCAGGTCGAGGTTCTGCCGTATCAGTTTCGAGAGCAACAGCAGTTCGTCCGCCTCCTTCGTTCCGTCGGCGGTGGTTATCCTGTTGTTCAGCACGTTGAACACGAAATGCGGCGAAATCCTGTTTCTGGCGTTCTGCAGTCTTAGCGTGAACACCTTCATCTGTTCTGAAAGTCTTTTCTTGCGGATATATGTGATGCCGTAGGCTATTACGAGCATAAGCACAGCGACGGATCCTATGGCACCGGCTATCACGTAATGCGCCTCCCTCACGTCGTTCTCCTTGCTTTGCATCTGTATCTGGTGGTGCAGCTGCAGCGTGTCTTGCGTGAATCTGTTCATAAGTTCCGCCGCTATCATGTGCTGTCTGTTGTTCACAAGCGAATCTGTTTCATGCATCTCTCTTGAGAGGTTCTTGAAAGCCATACGGTAGTTTCCCGTCGCTTCATAGTATTCACGCTTGTATTTGTTGCGTATCGTCTTCAGTCCCGGCTCCACGCTCTCCGGCGTATCATCGAGCGAGGCGAGGCGGTGTGCCTCTGCCATATTACCCCGTTTCATGGCGAGTCCCAGTTCCACGGAGTGTGTATAGTACAGCGCCACGGCATCGTCGCATGCCGTGAAGAAGGTGTCTGCCTCTGTAACATACTTCTCAGCCTCATCCAGTCTGTTGAGATTGAGCAATACGTCCGCCATGTTCACCTTGCAGATGAACATCGAGTAAGATTTTCCCATATCGAGCCGTTCGTGCAGTTTCTCCAGTCTCACAAACTGCTTCAGCGCTTCTTTGTATTCCTTTTTATAATAATGGTAGTTTCCTATGCTGGTTATGAGATATATCTGCATGTCGGGGCTCATGAGATTATACATCTTCTCTGTGGCATCCAGATATTTCTTTGCCGACTTATAGTCTTCGAGCATCATGTATACTCTGCCCAATCCCATATACAGAGTTATGTTTCTTGTGGGTTCCAGCTGGAGGGAGTCAACGAGGAAAAGCGCCCTGCGATACCACACCGCCGCATTCGGCAGGTCGGAATCGAAGGAATAGGCATCGGCGAGATTGGCACACACGTCGGGTGCGGTCTCCATTCTGTCGCTCCTCATCAGAGCCTCGTATGAGAGCCGGTACTGGCGTATCGCCTCCTTGGGCTGGCGTCTGAAGCTATGCAGTGCCACACCTTTGCAGTTTCTGGCAAATCCTATTATTCCTTCCGTATGGGCATCTTTCTCCTGTTTTTCGAGAAAGTGCAGAGTCCTGTCGGTCACGGCAGTGGCGGAATCCGGTTCCGATTCCGTAAGGAATATCTTGCCCATACGGATGTAGTATTCATAGTATTCGGCACTGTCTTTCGCCTCTTTCATCCCCTGCTCCGCCATCGTCCTTGCCATCGGCGAACGGAAGGAAACGGAGTCGTCAAGTGCCCGCAGACGCTTCAGCGACAACGTGTCGGTTGTCTGCCTGTCTTTTCTCCCTTGTGAGCATGAGGTAGTGATTGCCGCCACTACTGTAAACATCAGTAGCAGCGCCATAAATAATGCGGTGTAGGTTTTTCTGTGATTCGTCATGGCGAGTCGGTGTGATGGGGATATTGACTTGTAGTATGGTTCCTACTTTTCCATTGTGCAAATATAACAAATTAATTTTACAATCTTTAAGGATTTGCCGGAAAAAAGTATTACCAATATCAGCCATCCAACCTACCGTCAACACAATATTCCACAATAACGACCGCTTAATCACACCCAGACTCCATTTAATCCAAAAATAGCTACATTTGTGTTTATGTTTGCCATGACATCAATATAAGCGGATTGGATGCTCTTCTATTGCTTTCCGGGCAATATCGGACCGTTTCCTTTGCCTATTCCGGCATCCTTGCCTCGCATGATGGCGTGGGCAAGAAGTGCCTTCGCCTGAGGGATTGCCGACGGGATGTCGTGTCCTTTCAGCAGGAATGCCGCTATTGCCGACGACAGGGTGCATCCCGTGCCGTGCAGATTGCGTGTGTCAATCCTTTCCGACTTGAAGCTCTGGCTGCTGCCGTCGGGATTGAACAGGCTGTCGGCGAGTACCTCTCCGTCGGAGTGTCCGCCTTTTATCAATATCGAGGTATGCAGGGCGTCAGCCAGAGCGCCGCCCTCACAGACTATGCCTGTCTTTGCTGCCAGGAACTCCGCTTCGGGGATATTCGGGGTGACGAGCGTACAGAGCGGCATCAGCTCCTCCACCACCACATCGAGGCAGTCGGCTGCCATCAGTCTCCTGCCGCTGGTTGATATCATCACGGGGTCGTAAACGACGTGGCAGTCGTGAGCAGCCTTATATTCCCGCAACGCCGCGGCTATGACATGCGCCACCCCGGCATCGGGCACCATGCCTATCTTCACCGCCTTAACGTTCAGATCCGAGAGCACCGCCTTCAACTGGCTCTCCACCACGCTGCCGCCGACCGGCATCACACCAGTGATACCCATCGTGTTCTGGCTCGTTATCGCCGTTATCACCGTGGCGCAGTAAACCCCTACCGATTCCATCGTCTTCAGGTCCTGCTGTATGCCGGCTCCTGCCGACGAGTCGGATCCGGCTATCGTCAGTGCTACGGGAGTCAGCTCCGCAGACACGCCTTTCCAGGCATCGCCCAATATCATGGCGCCGCCGAATCCCATCCTCAACACATCGTCGAGCTTCCCGAAGGTAACGCCGCCCAGCGCCATCACCTTGTCGTCGATGATGCCCCGGTCACGGGCTTCTCTGATTTCCTCTGCCGTGAATGCTGAATGATAGCCTCGCTTGGATATGGAATCGAAGATTGGCGAAAGCGAAACGTAGTCGCACCGCTTCTTCCATTCCGCCACTTCTTCCAGCGAATGGCAGCTGCGGCTCACGCTCCCCGTCCATCCTTCAGGAGGCAGCGGGTTGCGGCTGTTCAGATGCACACCGTGGAGGGAATACCGCAGGGCAAGTTCATGGTGGTCGTGAAGCACGAGACTGCCGTGCCATCCGACAGGAATCTCCCTTATCAGCTTCTCCACCTCGGCTGCCGTGGCCTCGGGCTTGCGTATATGCACGAGGTCCACCTGTCCCTGGAGGAGCTGCACTATCTGCGCAGCCTCTCCAGAGAAGAAGTGTGGTAGAGTTATTACTATTGTCTTCATTATTTTCCGAGTTTGCCGAAGAGGTCGAACGAGGCATCCCAGTCTTTCCACACCGGTTCACGTCCCAGTTCTCTGAGCCGCTGGTTTATCACTGATGCCTTGCGCTCGTCGCTCACGCTGAACTGCTCCAGCGCCTGCGGATAGGTGTGGTATCCACCGGGGTTCACCTTCGATTCTGCCGACATCGTGGTGACTCCCAGCGTACACATGTTGTCGCGGATATATGCCGGTTCGCGTGTAGAATAAGAGATGTCCACATCGTGGTCGAAGATTCGCATGGCAAACGTAGCCTGTGCCAGTTCCCTGTCCGACATATAGCAGTTGGGATGGAATCCCTCGTTCTGCGCCGGCCGCATACGTGGGAAGTTCACGCTGTATTTCGTTCTCCAGTAATGCTTCTGCAGATAGCGCAGATGGTATGCCATCATCACCACGTCGGTGCGCCATTCCTTTTCCAGTCCGATGAGCACTCCCATACCGATGGAATGCACTCCTGCCTGTCCCATTCTGTCGAATCCGTTGCACCGCCATTCAAACTTGCTCTTCATGCCTCGCGGATGATAGAGGTTATAGTGTTCGCGGTTGTATGTCTCCTGAAAGCATATCACTCCGTTCATGCCATGGTCGGCAAGAGTCTTGTAGTCTTCTGCCGAGAGCGGCATCACCTCAATCTTCACGTTGGAGAAATATTTCTTCGCCAGGTCTATTGCCTTGGCGAGATATGGCACACCCGCCTTTGCCGGGTTCTCTCCCGTCACGAGCAGGATGTTCTCAAAGGGTGCCAGTTCCTTTATCGCCTTATACTCGTTTTCTATCTGCTCCATCGTGAGTATGGTCCTCGCCATCTTGTTCTCCACGTGGAATCCGCAGTAGACGCATGAGTTGGCACACGAGTTGGTGATATAAAGAGGTATGAACATCGACATCGTCTTGCCGAACCTCTCCTCGGTGTATTTGCGAGAGAGCCTTGCCATCGTCTCAAGGTATGGCGTGGCGGCAGGCGAGATCAGCGCCATGAAATCGTCAACGTTGCAGTGGTCTTTGGCGAGCGCCCGGCGCACGTCGTTGTCGGTCATGTGAGCGATGCGCTCTGTGGTCTCGTCCCAACTTATATTCTTTAATTCTTCGCTAAACATATTCTTTTTCTTGTTATCATTTCTTTGCGCACGGTTTGTACGCATATTCCCTCAGTGTCGTTATCGACGGCGACTTGCCGCACAATGCGCAGTCTTCGTTGCGCCCCACGTCGAAGCGCCGCCACTCCATCGTCAGCGCATCAAGAGTGAGCAGTGCGTCGGTGAGCGTGCTGCCCATTCCGGCAACGGCCTTTATCGTCTCCGTAGCCTGCACGGTGCCTATCATGCCTGCCAGCGGACCGAGCACGCCGACCATGGAACAGGTTTCCACCTCTGCCACGGCGGGCGGTTCGGGGAAGATGCAGCGGTAGCATGCCGTGCCGGGCTGGTGTGTCATCACCTGTCCGTAATATCTGTTTATGCCGCCGATGGTGAATCCCTTGCCGAGCATCACACAGGCATCGTTGACGAGATATTTGGATGCGAAATTGTCCGTCCCCTCAACTACGAAGTCGTATGGACGGATAAGGTCGGTGGCGTTGTCTTCGTTGATATACGTCTCATACACCTCCACATCTACATCGGGGTTCATTGCCATCAACCGCTTTGCGGCGGTTTCTGCCTTTCCGCTCCCCACATCATCGGTGGTATAGAGCACTTGTCTCTGCAGGTTTGCCACCGAGACGAAGTCGCCATCAACGATGCCGATATGCCCCACTCCCGCCGCAGCGAGATACATCGCCACGGGAGAACCCAGGCCGCCGGCACCCACCACGAGCACCTTGGCATCGAGAAGGCGCCGCTGGCCGTCACGTCCCATTCCGTCGAGGATGATGTGGCGGTCGTAGCGGCGTCTCTGTTCTGAAGTCAGTTCCATCATTTCTTGAATTTCCTCAGGTCGTGGGTCAGCTTGGCAGCACAGAAGTTCGGACCGCACATCGTGCAGTATTCTCCATCTGTGTGTCCGGCCTCCTCAAAATACTGCATGGCGCGTTCCGGGTCGAGCGACAAGTGGAACTGGTCTCTCCATCTGAACTCGAAGCGTGCCTTAGACAGGGCGTTGTCGCGCACCATGGCTCCCGGATGTCCCTTTGCGAGGTCGGCGGCATGTGCTGCAATCTTGTATGTCACCACTCCCACACGCACGTCTTCCTTGTTTGGCAATGCGAGGTGCTCCTTCGGTGTCACGTAGCAGAGCATCGCTGTTCCGAGCCATGCTATCTGCGCTCCGCCGATGGCACTCGTGATGTGGTCGTAGCCTGGGGCGATGTCGGTGACGAGCGGACCGAGGGTGTAGAACGGTGCCTCATGGCAGTGGTCGAGCTGGCGCTCCATGTTCTCCTTGATTTTCTGCATCGGCACGTGGCCCGGTCCTTCGATGAACGCCTGCACGTTCTTGTCCCATGCCCGTGTCACGAGTTCTCCCATGGTGTCGAGCTCTGCAAACTGTGCCGCGTCGTTGGCATCGGCAATACATCCTGGGCGCAGTCCGTCGCCGAGCGAGAGTGCCACGTCATACTTCGCCACGATGTCGCAGATATCGTCGAAGTGCTCATAGAGGAAGCTTTCCTTCTCATGGTAGAGACACCACTTGCTCATGATACTTCCGCCACGGCTTACGATACCGCAGAGGCGTGTGTCGGCGAGGTGTACGTTGTGCAGACGGATTCCGGCATGGATAGTGAAGTAGTCCACTCCCTGCTCACACTGTTCGATGAGCGTGTCGCGGTATACTTCCCAGCTGAGGTCTTCCACCTTGCCGTCCACCTTCTCCAGTGCCTGATAGATAGGCACGGTGCCTACCGGTACCGGACTGTTTCGGAGAATCCACTCTCTTGTCTCGTGGATATTGTTTCCGGTAGAGAGGTCCATCACGGTGTCGCCGCCCCATTTGCACGACCATACCGCCTTGTCCACCTCTTCCTCGATGCCTGATGATGTGGCTGAGTTTCCGAGGTTGGTGTTTATCTTCACGAGGAAGTTTCTTCCGATAATCATCGGTTCGCTCTCGGGATGGTTTCTGTTGGCTGGTATCACCGCTCTGCCTCGGGCAATCTCGTCGCGCACGAACTCCGGTGTGATATGTGTCTTGATGCCGAGTTCCTCGCAGTTCATGTTCTCTCTGATAGCCACATACTCCATCTCCGGCGTTATGATGCCTGCCTTGGCGTATGCCATCTGTGTGGTGCCGCCCTCGCATGCCGGACGGTTGTCTATCCATGCCTGGCGCATCTTGGGCAGTCCCTTCTTCAGGTCCACCTTGTATTCAGGGTCGGTATACGGGCCGCTCGTGTCGTAGATATACACGGGAGCGTTTGGCGTCATGTGGGGGATGCCATTCTCGTCTTTGGTCACGGTGGGGGTGAGGTTCACCTTTGTCATTCCCACTCTTATTTCCGGGAACAGTTTACCCTGCATATATGCTTTCTCTCTCTGTGCGTATGCTTTGTTATCTTGTGGCATAGTGTGTGATATTAGGTTATGTATTCTTGATATGGTTTATTTGTCGAGGAATGCTGTGAGTGGCGAACTTGCCTCGGCGCAGTCGCTGATGGCTCCCAGTCCTGCCTCGTAGGCTCTTCTGCCGCATACCACGGCTTCCTTGAAGGCTTTTGCCATTTCCACAGGGTTTCCTGCCACGGCGATGGCGGTGTTCACCAGACAGGCGCTTGCTCCCATCTCCATTGCCTCGGCGGCATGGCTCGGAGCGCCGATACCTGCATCCACTACCACTGGCACCGTGGCCTGGTCGATGATGATCTTGAGGAAGTCTTTCATTCTCAAACCCTTGTTGGTGCCTATCGGTGCGGCGAGCGGCATCACAGTGGCTGCTCCTGCCTCTTCGAGGTGCTTGCAGAGTGTGGGGTCTGCCTGGCAATATGGCAATACCACGAAGCCCATCTTCACGAGTTTCTCCGTTGCCTTCAGTGTCTCTATAGAGTCTGGCAGCAGATAACGTGGGTCGGGGTGGATCTCGAGCTTCAGCCAGTTGGTGCCGAATGCCTCGCGTGCCATCTGTGCCGCGAAGACTGCCTCTTCGGCATCGCGCACGCCGCTGGTGTTTGGCAGCAGCTGGATGTTAGGGTTCTGGGTGATGTGGGCGAGCAGGTCGTCGTTCTTGTCTTCCAGTTCGATGCGCTTCATTGCCACCGTAACCATTTCCGTTTCCGACGCTTTGATGGCGTCTGCCATCAGGGTGTTGTCGTTGAACTTTCCTGTGCCCAGAAACAGGCGGGAATTGAATTCCCTTCCTGCGATAACTAATTTTTCCATTCTGTATGTTGTTTTGAAGTTTTACGAATTGACGAGGGGGAACCTCATCCTGTGTCCTTCCCGCCAAGGGGCAGGACAGTGGCTACCTCTCCTTGTTTTTATCTATTCATCAATATTGTCTGCCTATGGCATCTGCCGTTCATGAATTGCCAGCAGCCGCATTATCTCCTGCGTCTTCTCCACCGGGTCGTCAGCCCGGAGTATCGTGCCGCTCACGGCAATGCCGCTGACTCCGGTAGCCATGATGGCGGGGATGTCGTCGGTGGTTATTCCGCCTATCGCCACCACTGGCATGCCGATGTCCCTACGATTCATCTCTGCCACGATGTTCTCGTAGCCGCCGATGCCGAGAACCGGCGAGAGCTTCTCCTTGGTGGTGGTGAAACGGAACGGACCGCAGCCCACATAGTCGGCGCCGTTTTTCCAGTGGTCTTCCACATCAGCGATGGTGTTTGCCGTACCGCCGATGATGAAAGTGTCGCCCAGGATGCGGCGTGCCTCGCTGATGGGCATGTCGTTCTTGCCAAGATGCACTCCGTCGGCTCCCAGCCTCTTCACCATCTCCACACGGTCGTCGATGACGAACGTGGCACCTGCCTCGCGACACATTTTCTGTGCCTCGACGGCTATCGGCTCCACCTCGCTGTCGGCGGCTCCCTTCATGCGCAGCTGTATCCATCTGCAACCGCCCTCGAGCGCCATCCTGATACCGTCGAGATAGGTGGTATTGCCGTTGGTGTGGGATATGAACTGCAGACTGAAATTTGCCTTTGCTTCTCTGTTCATCATGTGGCTATCCTCCGCAGAACGCTTTTATTATCACTATGTTGTCACCCTCTTCCACTGGCGTTGTGCTCCAGTCGGTACGGGCAACGAGCTTGTTGTCGATGGCAATGGCAACTCCCTTTGCCGGCAGCTGCAGCTCCTCGGCGAGGCCGGCAACGCTCTTTGCGGCGGTCTCTGTCTCTTTGTTGTTGATGTTTACTTTCATTTGCTTTCCTTAGTTATGGTTAGTACCTGTCAAGGCTGTGCCCTACGGGGCGATGGAAGCCCTGTCAAACCGTGATGACCGGTTGGGGGATTTTCCACAAGCAGTTATAAGATATTACATTAAAAACTGCCTGATGACCAAATCTATTTTCTAACGGAATGCCTCTGAAAGTGAGTGGAAAAGAAAAAGCCCCTATTCCATGCTCTTCCGCATGAAGTAGGGGCTTTATTATAGGTTATATCAATTCCCTCCGGCAGCATTACCTGCATCAGGTTAATGTGGGTATAATCTCAGCCAATTTCTCAGCACCCCGTGTTTTTTCTCTTTGCTTGCAAATGTAATGATAAAAAACGAGACACTCACCACTCTACGACGACGTTTTTTCCGTTTTTAACCGATGTTAACGTGTAGGCAAGGTGGTCATCGTATGAATGATTTTTCCCAGGGAAAGTATCAAAGTATCATTTTCGAGCCTCCATTCGGGCATAATCGTCTGACACGTAAGCAGATACCGGAATGAGACTTTTCTCTTTACTTTACAGAAATGTATCATAGAAGTATCACGGAAGTATCATGGAAGTCTGAAAGGGTACCCATCCTGACCTTAAACCCATCCTGACCTTCCCAAAGGGAAGGAACTGGTTACTC
>UMGH01051339.1_pt1 | contig 20504 bp, 13 predicted proteins | sample 1965231 | NCBI WGS metagenome assembly UMGH01 (sample SAMEA4836068, study PRJEB28245) | human gut metagenome | biome: gut microbiome; material: fecal sample | place: Denmark | collected 2008 | reverse complement strand
TTTATTTTGCTTGCAAAAGTTTTACCGGACAGCAATAATTCGAATATGCTTTGATGCGTAATCAGCAGTAGAAAAGATTTACAGAAGGAGAGAAAAACGATTCTCGTGAGTTTCCTGTTGGATTCTCAGGAGAATCGTTTTCGTTTCTCGTTGGATTTAAAATGACTTGCAACATCTTTCGTGTTAGCATTTTATTCCTGGAATAAGGCACGGGCGATAGTCAGATCGAATGGGGTCGTGATCTTTATGTTTTCCCGGTTCGATAACACCATGGCAACTTGGAAGCCGGCAGCTTCAACTACCGAGGCATCATCGGTAAAAGTATCTGTATAAGGCTGTTGATACGCATTTAGCAGCGTGTCGGATGTAAATACCTGAGGTGTATGAACGGCATAATACAGCGAACGATCTACCGGATAACTACTCCCGTCGGCCTGTTTCATCCGGAGTGAATCAATCATCGGCAGGGCAGGGACGACAGCACCCGTTTCTTCGGCTTGGGTGAAACAGGCAGAGATTACTTCCGGCGATACAAATGGACGGACACCGTCGTGTACAGCGATCAAGGCCTTTTCACCGGAAGCTTCTATTTCTTCCCGAATCGTATTCAGTCCGTTCTGTACGGAATGAAAGCGGGTTTCTCCCCCATTGACAATCCGATGAGGAGCCTTGCATCCGATTTCCTTACAGAGCATCTTCCAATATGCTTGGTGATCAATGGGTAGAACAAGGATGATATTTATCTGATTGTCCCACATCCAAAACTTTTCGACGGTATGCATAAGCACTGGTTTTCCTGCCATTGGAATGAACTGCTTGGGTAAATCTCCACCCATGCGCAGACCTTTTCCGCCGGCAACGATGATGACATATCTTTTCATGATTCCAGTTCCTCCAATACTTTCTTTACTTCTTCATCTACTTTATACAGTTTGTCCTTGCAGAGTTTAATCAGACGGGTGGCTTCTTTTACATTGTCCAGTAAACAATCCACGTCTAAATCTCCCCGTTCGATATCTGCTACGATACGACGTAACTTGTCGATGGCTTCGTTGTATGATTCTGCTTTCTTTGCCATATGCCTGTAAATGTTATATAGTTTATTTCTTTTTCTTTATTTGCCGGATCTCTGCTACGACTTCTCCATCCATAAAACGGGTAGTCAGCGGTTCGTTTTCCTGAATATCCTTGACTGTCTTGACGATCTTTCCATTTTGCAATGTCAAGCTATATCCCCGTTGAAGGATATACTCCGGAGAAGCCATACGGATGAATTGCTCTTTCAGCTCCAGAAAACGTATTTCATGCGTAAAGCGACTGTCTGTTGCTACCCGTATGCGTTGTTTCATTTGTACCAGGTTTGATCCTTCCCGATTGACGGATTGCTGGATGATACCGGGTAATTGGGCTGTCAGGATATGTAGGGTTGATAAATTCTTTTCGAGTCGGCTCTTGACCAACATGGGAAAACGAGATCCGATCTGTTGTAAGGTGTAAGATTCTTCTTTTAGCCAACCTCTGACTTCCTGCGTGAACCGTTCTTCCAAATCGTTTAATGTAGCGGCTTGCTGATCCAGACAATGAATCAGAAAAGCGGCTACCGCGGTTGGCGTTTTGAGTCGTGTATGTGCTACTAAGTCCACGATTGTATCATCCCGTTCGTGACCTATTCCGGTAATAATCGGTAGCGGAAACTGGGCACAATGAGCAGCCAGTAGATACGAGTCAAAACTGTTCAGATCAGAAGTCGCACCACCGCCACGGATGATGACCACAACATCAAAATATTCCCGGCAGGCATCAATGCGTTCGAGAGCAGCAATAACCGATTCTTCCGTTTTTTCTCCTTGCATCAGCGCGGGAAATAGTTTCGGATAAAAGGGATACCCTGCCTGATTATGCAATAGCTGATTCAGAAAATCCTCATATCCGGCAGCCGTAGGAGATGTAATAACGGCAATCCGGGTAGGAAAGTCCGGAAATGTAAGTTCTTTGTTAAGCGTGAAAACTCCGTCGGCCTGTAACTGACGGATAATCTCTTGCCGCTTACGGGCCATATCTCCGATCGTATAAGTCGGATCAATGTCAACCACATTCAGACTGAATCCATATAATTCGTGGAACTCGATGGTCACTTTGACCAATACCTTCAGTCCGGAAGTGAATGTCTGTCCGGTTTCCATCTCAAAATAAGGCTTCAGCATTCGGAATACCTTAGCCCAGATGGAACCGCGGGCTTTAGCCACCAGCTGGTTGGTTTTCGGATTCTTCTCTATAAATTCCAGATAACAATGTCCTGAGGCTGCATTGACACGGACATCACTTGTCTCGGCCCGAACCCAGTACGTTTCCGGGAAAGTAGCTTCCAGTGTATCCCGAACAGCTCCGGTCAGTTCGGATAAGGTAAAGATCGTTTGATCATCTCCGTTTGCTTCCATCTTTTAATCCCGCTTTATAGGATTTGTATATATTGGGGATGCCATATCCCAATTGATTATCCGGTTGTTTGGCTTGTGATGCATACTGCTTGATCAATGCCCGTATTTCGGCCGCATTCAGTTGAGGCAGTGCTTGCCACAAGCAGGCTCCTAATCCGGCTAAGATAGGGGTAGAAAAGGAAGTTCCGTTGGCTTGCCGGATGAAACCTCCAGGTTCAATAACATAACAATTCGTTCCCATTGCTGCGACATCTGGTTTTATTCGGCCATCAGTCGTAGGACCTATGGAACTGAATCCGCTTCTTTCCCGTTTTTCTGTTACGGCTCCGATAGTCAGAATATCCGGTGTATCAGCCGGAACGGTAATCTTTTCCCACCGGGTATTTCCCTCATTGCCGGCACTCGAAAAGACCAGCAATCCTTTTTCTGCCGCCATCTGTGCCGCTTGAGAGATAAAAGCCTTCCGGCCGGTCAGGTCGTCGTGCGTATAATCGGTAGCCGGTTCATCAAAGTCGAAATAGCCTAAAGAAGAACTGATGATATAAGCCCCGACACTGTCGGCATATTCTACGGCTGCAGCCCAGTAATCCTGTTCGATGGGTGATTCTCCGTTGGAGTCTTCACTCTTGATCAGCCAATAGGTCGCTTCAGGAGCTGTGCCGGTCATAATTCCCGGTAAATTAGCTGCCAGGCACGACAATACTTTCGTCCCATGTGCGTCGCTTGCATAGACTGTTTTCCCCGGATATACCATGTTGCGGGTTCCGGCAATATGGGTAGAGGCGAACGCTTCGATTCGGTTGACATCTGTGAATCCGGCATCGATTACGGCGATACGCATTCCTTCACCTTTGAATCCCTGTTTGTGCAGTTTGTCTCCTTTCATCATGTGGATTTGTTTCTGCGCATAACCGTATAGATTGCGAAGAGGTTCAGCGTCTGTGGATAAAGCTTCTGTACTTGTCGGATCTTGCCAGGGAATGTGTTTACCTTTCCACACCCAACACACAGAATCGACAAATGCTATCTGCTTTAAATTCTCCACCAGACTACTATCCGGATATTCTACGACTACGGTTGATAACCAGCGGCTTTCTGTAATAAGCGTACAACCACTATTGGTTAATTGCTGTTTGTAGGCAGCAGAGATGGGCAGGTCTGATTCAGAAATGGGAATGTGTTGTTGATTTCGCCGTGCGAGTGCCGCTTCTGAAAGAAAAGCTTCCGGCTGATGGATATGATAGATTTGATTTCCTTTGTCTTTGAGGTAAACACGAAACCGATAATAGGTATTTTCACTCCACGAAAGGGTAGAGGCGAAGAGATATAAAAGTAGCAACCAATATTTCATACGTTTCTAAAGATCCTTATAAAGAGATACACACAAAAGCTCAAAGAAAAGACACTGTACAAGTTTCCTTTGAGCTTTTGTGTGCTGAATTTCATCTTGTGGAGGCCGGAAAAATGCATCCACTTAAATTTTATTCATCCATCTTTTTACAGATAGGTATTTCTCGTTTGATGTTCTGACGCAAAGAGATCAATGTTTCTGTTGCTGTTACGCCAGGAATTTCCTGAATTTTTGAGTTTAATAATTCCATCAAATGTTCATTGTCGCGGGCATACAATTTAACCAACATCGTGTACGGACCTGTTGTAAAGTGGCATTCTACTACTTCCGGAATCTTTTCCAATTCAGGCACAACATCTTTATACATAGAGCCTCTTTCCAGTTTTACACCGATGTAAGTACATGTGTTATATCCCAGAATTTTGGGATTAATGTGGTAACCTGATCCGACGATAACATTCATATCGATCAGACGTTGTACACGTTGGTGAATGGCTGCACGTGATACTCCGCATTCTTCTGCCACATCCTTGAACGGAATACGGGCGTTCTTTGAAATAATATTCAGGATCTGATGATCTAGTTTGTCTATTTTTTCCATATACTGAAATGATTAATATATTCAAGAATGTTTTTACCGTATCAAAAATATGTATTTTATTTTGAAAAATGAGCATTTTGAAAGAAAAAAGTCGTGAAATAATAAAAAAACAGGGAAAAACTGCTTTACAACATGCTTTTCCCTGCTTTTTTATGAAAAGACGCGTATCGTTGTATAAGAACGATGCTATGTCAATGATTTATTTTACGATATCTAATAATTCTACTTCGAATTTCAAGACGCTGTTCGGTTTGATTTCCGGACCTGCTGCACGTTCTCCGTATGCCAATTCTGACGGAATCCAGAAAATATATTTAGAACCTACCGGCATCAACTGCAATCCTTCTGTCCAACCTTTGATTACTTGGTTAACACCGAATTCTGCAGGTTCGCCACGATCAACAGAGCTGTCGAACTTAGTTCCATCCAATAATGTTCCAGTATAGTGTACTTTTACACGATCCTTTTCTGTCGGTTTAGCACCTGTTCCTTCTGTGATGACTTGGTATTGCAAACCGCTTTCAGTTGTGATAACACCACTTTTTGTCTTGTTTTCAGCCAAGAATTTTTCACCTTCTTCTTTGTTCTTCTTAGCTTCTTTTGCAGATGCCTGAACAAAATAAGTCTGCATATATTCACGAGCCTTTTCAGGAGTCATCTTGGTTGAATCACCTTTGATTGCTTCTACAAAACCAGCGATTAAAGCATCTACGTTAGCTTCACCACCTGGTAATGTCTTCAGATTTTCTTTGTAACCAGCACCTGTGCTGACACCAATTGCATAGCTGACGCTATCTACATCATTGCTCAAGCTGACATTCTGCTTTGAATCGCAAGAAGTAGCAGCAAGACCCAATACGACTGCAGATGCTGCAGCCAAAACATTTACTTTTTTCATTGTATATTTATGTTATAAATTTATTATTACTTGACGATATCTAGCAGTTCAACGTCGAAGATCAACGTGCTGTTCGGTTCAATCATTTCGCCGGCTCCATGTTCTCCGTAAGCCAGATTAGAAGGAATGAACAAACGCCATTTTGATCCTACCGGCATTAACTGCAAGGCTTCTACCCAACCAGGAATAACTTGGTTAACACCGAATACAGCAGGCTGTCCGCGTTGTACAGAACTGTCGAATACAGTACCGTTAATCAAAGTTCCATGATAGTGGCATTTTACTTTGTCGGTTGCTGTCGGCTTGGCTCCATTACCTTGCTTCAGTACCTGATACTGAAGTCCGCTGGGCAATTCTACTACACCCGCTCTTCCTTTGTTGATGTGTAAGAATTCTTCTCCTGCCTTTTTGTTGATTTCCATCTTCTCTTTCTGCAGTTTGATGAAATATTCATTGATGACTTCTTTGGCTTCATCGTATGTAATGGCCGGTTGTTTTTCTTCCATAACATCTGTCAGACCCTTAATGAAGTCTTCAACTTGCAGATCTTTGATCCCTGAGTTCTGGAAATTATTTCCAATGCTTAATCCAAGTGCGTAGCTAACTTTATCCATGTTTTTATTTTACAAACTATTTATGCGGCGCAAATGTAGTGTTTTAATCAGATAAATACCTCATATATTCAATGAAAAATTCTAAAGGGAAAAGGATTGATGTTTTTTCTCCTCTTTTAAGTATTTGAAGGCGCCCTTTCACATCCTTCACATCATTTTCCAGAATAACAATGAGTTAAGGGTGTGTGTGAAGGGTGTTTTATTTAATTAGACTTGTATGTAGTAATAATCTGGCCTTATTGAAATAGCTACCGAGTATCAAAAATGACACTCGTTGGAATCGAAATTGATACTCGTTGCTTTTGTCTAAAAAGCCGGCGTATTTTGATGAAAAGGTAGGCATGAATGGATGAAAAGGTAGGCATCTTTTTTGTAATTCATGCCTATGTTTTTTTCTATGGAATACACTTCTTTCCTATACCTTATTATATATATACTGTTGTATGAAGTTTCAACTTGGAAAACAGAAGAGCAGACGGTATAGAATAAAAGACATAATCTAAAAATCTTTACTTGCAGAAGTTTCTATATTAAGATCATTTAAGAATACTTGCAAGGGATGATATTTGTCTTTTAGAGGCTAAAATGACTTTCAAAAATGACCAATTTGGACACTGTTAATTAATCTTTTGCTCAGTAGATAAGCGTATATTGGATATCGGAATAGGATTTATGAGGATTATTCTGAAGTTATTAGGAACAGGGAAGTGTTATTGATTTCGAAATAGGCAAGCAGAATTAGATTTTTGACGAGTGTCTCGTCTTCAATGAACCTGTATATATAATAAGTGATTGGAATTCAGAGATGGAAATGTTAAGTTAAAATCAACCTTTATTTGCAACATTTAATACTTTCGATTTAGACGAATTTCGGGTACGTTATCTAAACAGGTAGGTTTGTCCTCAATTTTAGGGGGTGTTGATAAGAAACTGGGTTTGTTGATAAAAAAAACATCATGATTATTTGCTGGTATCAAAAAAGGATTTACCTTTGCAATACAATCGTGTCGAGTAGAATCGTTCATTTATTTTCGACACCGTAAGATTGAATTTCAACGAGTTAATCGGAACGAGTTTCCCAACCGCTTGTGAGTTGATTTAAGAAAGAGATTTATAAACTTTATATTACTAATTAAATTATTTTATTATGAACAAAAAAGTACTTACGCTTTGTGCAGGACTGTTCCTTGCTGGTGGTATGAATGCTTTTGCTGCGTTAACGTCTGCAAAAGCGTTTGAAACTGGAAAGGCTTATGTTCTTTCTGATGGTACAAATGTATTAGCTGTTGAAGCTGTATCTAAGGGGGCTACTCCTACATTGAAAACTATCAATGAACCTACAGCTGCGACATCTTTAGTCGATTTGCAAAAAGCTTTGTGGCGTGTGGTTGTAACTCCGGGTACAGATGGAGCAGAACCTACTTATACATTTGTGAATGTATATACAGGTACTCCTTTGGCTATTAACTCAAAAGATGCTACAAAAAATGCTCCAACCACTGCTGCTGTGATGGCTGGTGATATCGTTTCTTGGAATAACAATCCGGCTTATAACCCTGTTACAACAGGGATGTTCCCTATTTATCACAACTATACAACGGCTGGAAAAGATTCTGCTTATGTGTTAGTGGCTAACGGCAGTGTTGTTGGTGTTCAGAAAGTAGCTGCAAATGTTGTTTCTTCTACTACGAACGCATTCAAAGTTAAACCGGTAATCGCTCCAGAAATTGTATTGAATGCTGAAGACTTAAATACTAATTTGCATGCTGATGAAAATAGCAAAAGCTTTAAGTTGACATTCAATCCGGATGTGCAGAATAATCAATGGGCAAATGTTTTAGCAACAGAATTGAAGGCTGCAGATGCTACTGCTTATACAGATAATAATGCGACATCATTGACTGATTATGTAACATTGGCAGATGCTGCTACTGGAAAGAAATCGGTATATGTGGATACAGCTTATGTTGCAACAGATAATGTAGAAGCGAATAAGAGACATTTACGTATAGCTTTAGCAGAAAAAAAATATGCTAATGATGAAAACGCTAATGGTGCAGGTGCATATTTCTATCAATTTATGGAAAATCGTAGTAAGTTTAAGTTTACTTACTTTGCCACCAACGATAGTATCGTTATTTTACCGGCTAATGCATTTGACTTGAATAATACAACTGAAAAGGGTCGAATTGCGTTGGCTGCAGATGGTAGCTGGAGAAATACTGCTAGAAAAGCTACTGGATGGGGTACTGATAATGCAGACAAAATGGTTCTTGCAACCTCAAATAAGTACGTTAAATTGACTTATTTGACAGAAGCTACCGCTTCAACTGCAGCTCATTCAGAAGTTACGGTTGGCGCTCCGGAAAAAGTTGGAAATACAAATGTTACTACTTTACGTACTCGTATTTCTTTGGGTATGCCTTCTAACTTGGTTCCGGGAGCTCCTGCTGATGGTGTTTACCTAGTTAAGGTGGTAGGTTCAAAGAACAAAGATAATATTGGCCGTTATTACATCAATAACTTAGCTGGTAATCCAGAAGTTGCTATCAAAGAAACTCGTGAAAATTACTTGGATATGCCGGCAACTCAGTGGGTTGTTACATCTCAAGGAAATATCACGACTATCAAGAACCGTGAATTTGCTGGTGATTTGTTATCAACAGCTCCGATGTATAAATCCGGTGATAACTTCTTCTATTTTAATAATGATACGTTAGAATTTATTCCGGTTGGTGCAGCGAAAACAGCTGATAAGTATTTAGGTTATAAATATGTTTCAAATGATGAGTTGAAAGAAAGTGTATTCACATTCAACTATTTGCACGAACTGCTGATGGATCAGCCGATTAATACCAAATTTGCAACAGACTCTGTTGTGTGGGTTGATAAGAACGGCGAAAGCATGACATTCTCATTGGAACGCTTAGCAGATGATACTTATGGTTACACAGGTGGTCTGAAAGATGTTGCTGAATTGAACCGCTCTGTTTACTATATTAAAGTAACTGACGCTTCAAAATTAGAGAACAACGGTCGCTACTTGGTTTACGATGAAAGCCGTAAGCAGTATGTTGTAAGTAATTTCAGTGGAAAAGATATTTTCTCTGCAACGTATATTAAAGATGGAGGAAAGACTCCGGCTCCATTCTTCTTGAAAGAAAACAATGAGGTTGAAGGTGGTGAATGTTACTATACTTTGGTTGTAGCCAATATAAGTTCAGCTGATGGTAAATCTATTACTGTTAATGACAGCGACTATGCAACAGCAAAAGTTTCAGTTGACAACAATACTTTGGCTTTAGTAAATGGTGTTATTAATGATGGTAAAGTAAACGAAGTTGCTAATTCAGCTTTTGCTGTAATCAAAGATGAATCTCCTTTGTATCGTCGTTTCAACAATGCTGAATTAGGAGAAAACGAAAACGATGCTCCGAACATCTTAAAATTCTATCGTGTCAATAGTACTAATAAAGAATACTTGTATGAAGATGCTAATAGTAAATATTCTGAAGGGTTAGGTGTTAACTTCTTAGGCGTTGAAGGCAAGGGTGATGATAAGAATGCTGCCATGTATGTTGATACAGCTTATGTAAACAGAGGTACACGCATGCCTCAGTATATGTTAGTTCTTAATCCTCAGATTGTGAAAGCTGATACAGTTTGGTGTAATGCAACTTCTACTCATAAACATGAAACATTGGCTGATTCTTTGGCATGTCCTCACACTACAATTACAGAAGGATCTGTAACCGGTCGTTATTTGATCAACTTGCAGGATTCTGTTGATGCAAATACAAACATCTATCAGAACAAATTCCAGTGGAACAAGTACACTCGTTTGGCATTCGTAGAGGCTAAGCACGTAGGTGATACATTGTTTATCTTGGATGAAGCAGGTAAGACAGTCAACAAGATCCGTTTGGACAACAACAAACATAAGAATGTCGTATTCTCATTCCGTTATGTGAACAATAATACGGAAGACTTCTTGATTGAATCTGAAACTGAAAAGAATGGCGTTAATGTAAAGAATTCTTCTTTGGATGTTGTAAGCATTGCTCCATCTAACGGTGGATGGGTTAAGATTCAGAATGGTGTTCCGGTCATCGCTAACGATATTACGTTTAGTGAAGCTGCTCTGCAGGCTGAAGTGTTCAATACAGAAGTAACTGAAGACGCTCCTACAGCAAACGAAACAATCGCTGCTGGTAACGTAGTAGTAGCCGGTGTTAACGGTGCCGTAGTTGTTAAGGGTGCAGAAGGTAAGTCTGTAATCGTAAGCACAATCTTAGGTAAGGTAGTAGCTAACGAAGTATTGACTTCAGACAACGCACAGATCACAGCTCCTGCAGGTGTAGTAGTTGTATCAGTTGACGGCGAAAGCTTCAAAGTGGTTGTTAAATAATTGACAATTGAAAATTAACAATTGACAATTCATAAAATTGCGGTGGGAGAAATCCCATCGCAATCATTCAAAAGATATTTTTAAGTTAATAGTCACGTGTCTTGTTTTAGCAAGACAAGTAACCTGAGAAGGCGAACAAGTGGTTTAGTATTAATAATAGTGTAATAAAAGTCTATCCTTCCCCTCCGCGAGGAACGGAAGGAACCAAAAAAAGAAGGCGGTACTTTTCGGTATCGCCTTTTTTGTTTTCATTATTTGCTCTTTCATGAGAAAACTATTAATTTGCATGACAATCTAAATTCAAATCATCATGAAAAAAAGATTAGTGGTATTAACTGGTGCCGGAATGAGTGCAGAAAGTGGTATTTCCACCTTTCGCGATTCAGATGGCTTATGGGAAAAATATCGGGTGGAAGATGTGGCAACGCCCGAAGGGTTTCAGAAAGATCCGGAACTTGTATTGAATTTCTATAATCAGCGTCGGCGTGAGTTGTTGAATACAAAGCCGAATGCCGGACATTATGGGTTGGCTGCTTTGGAAAAAGACTTTGATGTGCGGATCATCACACAAAACATTGATAATTTGCATGAACGGGCAGGAAGTACGCATGTGATTCATTTACATGGTGAACTGATGAAGGCCTGTTCCGTACGCGACTTGGAAACAACCTACGATCTGGATCCTGCTCATCCGGATATTCATTTGGGAGATAAAGACCCAAAAGGAGTTCAACTACGGCCTTTTATTGTTTGGTTTGGGGAAGCCGTTCCGATGATAGATCCGGCCATCCGAGAAGTAGAAGCTTGTGACATTTTTGTGATTATTGGAACCTCACTAAATGTTTATCCTGCAGCGGGTTTATTAAACTACGTTCGTCGCGGGCAGCCGATTTATCTGATTGATCCGAAGGAAGTCCGGACCTATCGGGATGATATCGTTCATCTGCAATGTGGTGCATCAGAAGGCGTTAAACGGCTGACGGAGATGTTAAATGGTTGATTGTGCTATTATTAATAGAGGGAAGAGGCTGTGTCGAAATCGATTTAAACACAGAGTCACAGAGATACAGAGTTCTTTATTTTATTCATATTCAATAAATATTCTCAGTGTCTTTGTGTCTCCGTGTTTCATTTTTTGTGTTTTGACACACCTTCTTTATTTTCTTCTATTTCTAAGTGAGATATTATACCCATCGGATACTTTCCATAATAAACTGTTAGTACTTATTTCAATGTAGAAGAGACGGAGTGGATCTTTGGACTTAAATAGATGCTATAATAGCTAACTTCTTGTCTATTAGTTAAAGAATATGGATTCGCATGCAATTTTAATAATGTATTTCTTGTAAATCAGAAAAAAGCATTACCTTTGCCGCTGATTTTTGAGAGAGGCAACATAAAGTCTAACTTGCTAATTAAAACAAACTTAGTATTAACAATTTTAGAATGGAAAATTTGAAGAACATTCAGCCGATCGATAACTTCGATTGGGATGCTCTTGAAAAGGGCGAATCTTACGGAAGCGTAAGCAAGGAAGATCTTGTAAAAACTTACGACGAAACCCTGAACACTGTAAAAGACAAAGAAGTGGTTATGGGTATTGTTACTGCAATGAACAAACGTGAAGTTGTAGTAAACATTGGTTTCAAATCTGATGGTGTTGTTCCGATGTCTGAATTCCGTTACAACCCGGATTTGAAGATTGGCGATCAGGTAGAAGTTTATATCGAAAGCCAGGAAGACAAAAAAGGACAATTAATCCTTTCTCACAAAAAAGCTCGTGCTTCTCGTTCTTGGGAACGTGTTAACGAAGCACTGGAAAAAGATGAAATCATCAAGGGTTACATCAAGTGTCGTACGAAGGGCGGTATGATCGTTGACGTATTCGGTATTGAAGCCTTCTTGCCGGGTTCTCAGATCGATGTTAAGCCGATCCGCGACTACGATGTATTCGTTGGTAAAACAATGGAATTCAAGATCGTTAAGATCAATCAGGAATTCAAGAATGTGGTTGTTTCTCACAAGGCTCTTATCGAAGCTGAACTGGAACAGCAGAAGAAAGACATCATTTCTAAGCTAGAAAAAGGTCAGGTATTGGAAGGAACTGTCAAGAACATCACTTCTTACGGTGTATTCATCGACTTGGGTGGCGTAGACGGTTTGATCCACATCACAGACTTGTCTTGGGGCCGTGTTTCTCATCCGGAAGAAATCGTTCAGCTGGATCAGAAGATCAACGTGGTTATCCTGGACTTCGACGACGAAAAGAAACGTATTGCTTTAGGTTTGAAGCAGCTGACTCCGCATCCTTGGGATGCTTTGGATCCTAACTTGAAAGTTGGTGACAAAGTTAAAGGTAAAGTTGTCGTTATGGCTGACTACGGAGCATTCATCGAAATCGCTCCGGGCGTAGAAGGTTTGATCCACGTTTCTGAAATGTCTTGGACTCAGCACTTGCGTTCTGCTCAGGACTTCATGAAGGTGGGTGACGAAGTTGAAGCTGTTATCTTGACATTGGATCGTGAAGAACGTAAGATGTCTCTGGGTATCAAGCAGCTGAAACCGGATCCATGGGAAAACATCGAAGAACGCTTCCCGGTTGGATCAAGACACATGGCTAAAGTTCGTAACTTCACTAACTTCGGTGTATTCGTAGAAATCGAAGAAGGTGTTGACGGTTTGATCCACATTTCTGACTTGTCTTGGACGAAGAAGATCAAACATCCGTCTGAATTCACTCAGATTGGTGCTGACATCGAAGTTCAGGTTTTGGAAATCGATAAGGAAAACCGCCGCTTGAGCTTAGGTCACAAGCAGTTGGAAGAAAATCCTTGGGATGTATTCGAAACTATCTTCACTGTAGGTTCAATCCACGAAGGTACTATCATCGAAATGTTGGATAAGGGCGCAGTTATTTCTTTGCCTTACGGTGTTGAAGGTTTCGCTACTCCGAAACACTTGGTTAAAGAAGACGGTTCTCAGGCTCAGGTAGATGAAAAACTGCCGTTCAAGGTTATCGAATTCAACAAGGAAGCTAAGAGAATCATCTTGTCTCACAGCCGCGTATTCGAAGATGAACAGAAGAACGCTAAGAAAGAAGCTGCTGCTGAAAAGAAAGCTAAGCACAACAAGAGAGAAGATAACAACGTAGCTACTACTCAGCTCGAAAAGACTACTTTAGGTGATATCGAAGAGTTGGCTGCTTTGAAAGAAAAACTTTCTGGTAAATAATTGAGTTTTTAAGTAATTCAATAGAAGAAAGGCCGGTTTCCCGAATGGAAGCCGGCCTTTTGTGTATATTCAACTCTTTTTCTATCTTTGTCGCCTGCTAGAGAATATATATTTGTACCGTATTATTAATATCCGATAGAAATGAAAAAGTTATTGATCTTTGATTTGGATGGTACGCTTCTGAACACGATCGCTGATTTGGCGTACAGTACGAACTATGCCTTGGAAAAGAATGGATTTCCGGCGCATCATTTGGAAGAATACAATTATTTTGTAGGTAATGGTATTAATAAACTGTTCGAGCGTGCTTTGCCTGAAGGTGAAAAGACGGAAGAGAATATTGCTAAGATCCGTCAGGATTTCCTGGCTCATTATGATGTACATAATGCGGATGCCAGCCGTCCTTATGAAGGTATTCCGGAATTGCTCCAGGCATTGCAGGATAAAGGTATCCAGCTGGCCGTAGCTTCTAATAAATATCAGGCTGCAACGACGAAATTAGTCGGATATTTCTTCCCGAATATTCGTTTTACTGCTGTTTTGGGGCAGCGGGAAGGCATAAAGACAAAACCGGATCCGGGTATCGTATCTGAAATCAGAGAAAAGGCGCATGTGGAGGCGGCTGATACCTTATATATTGGAGATTCGAATGTAGATATGCAAACGGCTATCAATAGTGGGGTTGATGCTTGTGGCGTTACCTGGGGATTCCGCCCGGCTTCTGAGCTCGAATCTTATCATCCGAAATATATAGCCCAAAAGGCTTCGGGTATTTTAGATATGCTTGGTTAAGAAAAAGGCAAGAAGATCGACCGCTTCTTGCCTTTTTACCTTAGTTTATTCTGTCAGTACCGAAAATTCTCCTATACCAGTACTCTTGACATCATCTACGTTACGTACGGATTCCAGTTTGACTTCTTTGCCTTTGACTGGAGCGAAGCGGATGACTTGTTCTATTGGATTCGCCTTGATGTTCGAGAACTCTCCACTGGATACCAGTTTACCGTCTACATAGAACCGATAGCTGGAAATATGTCCTTGTGCGTCCCGATTCTGGTTCGGTGTATAGCGGAAACCGGAAATCGTCTGCGGTTGTTCGAGGCGTACAGTCAATGCCTGTTTCCCTTTTGGCAAATAATAGGTCGTATAACCGTTCCCGTCGAGTATAGCTTTCTCTTTTTCGTCCGCTATTTGATACATTTTTACCGGAATATCAAAATCGGCTGTGGTGACCGGACTGTATTTGTCGAAGGTTTCGTCATAGACAATTGCTTTTACCGTAGCTTTCTGATCTAATACAAAAGGTTGATTGTACAAAGTTGATTCTTTGGTTGGTTCAGATCCGTCGGTTGTATAATAGATCATAGCCGTTGATTCACCTGCCTGGATACGGACTTTATCTTCCAGATTGCGGGTAATAGCCGGTTCAGTCAGCAAAGCTGGTGCCAAGTATGCTTCTACATTATTAATACATAACGGACCTTTTGCATCCAGGAACGTTACCCGAAGCTTTTCGGCGTGCACCGTTTTGAAGCGAACAATACGTTTGTAACCGATTGTCGTTGTTTCATCCACCGGTTCCACCTCTTTCCATTGGGCGTTTTCCTCATATTCAATCTTGAAAGCTTTGACACGCTGGCCTAACGGTATGTATTCTTGCAATAATAAGCGATTTACATCCGAGGCTGGAGACATGGTGAATGTAAGTGAGGCCTGCGTTACACCATCTTCTGTCGCCCAATAAGTATCCCAATCGCCATCGGTAACCCGATCCGGAGCATATTTCCTACCACGCGAATTACTTGCTTCTACGTAAGCACTTTTCAGTAAATTGGTCTTCAAGTCATTCTGGATCGTCTGATACCATTCAACGGCACGGATGGAATCGCCCGGAGCAATTTTACCGTTCAGTGCTACCGGGAAGTTTAACAGGAAGTTGGTATTATGACCGACACTGCGGTAATACAGATCGACTAACTTGGCCAACGACTTTACCTGATGGTCTTCGCGGGCATGATAGAACCAGCCCGGACGAATAGAAACGTCGCATTCTCCGCCCAACCATTTATCTCCGTCTTCCATGCCTCGCTGACTGTCGGTATAATGTTTTTCCTTTTCGTAGGAATAGGGCGACCATTGTGTAGCATCTGCCCAGCCTTCTTCATTTCCAATCCAACGAATATCCGGAACGGTACCTCCGAAAATCATGGCCTGCGGATGCAGTTCCTTAATGGCATCGCGGGCTTCCTCATATTTATAATATGTTTTCGGATCGATTGAACGTTTCTCATTGGCTCCTCCGTACCAGCCGTCACCACCGTTGGCACCGTCAAACCAATATTCAAATAACGGCCCGTAGTTACTGATTAGTTCATGCATCTGAGCATGAAACTTTTCCACATATCCCGGCTGTCCGTAATTCTCACTGTTACGATCCCAGGGAGAAAGATAAATACCAAACTTCAGTCCATGTTTACGACAAGCATCCGAGAGTTCACGAACCATATCACCTTTTCCGTCTCTCCAAGGCGAATTCTTGACCGAATATTCTGTTGTAGCGGTAGGCCAGAGGCAGAAACCATCGTGATGTTTAGCTGTCAGGATAACTCCTTTCAATCCGGCAGCCTTAATAGTTCGTACCCATTGGTCGCAGTCCAAATCCGTCGGATTAAAGGTCGAAGCAGGTGTATTTCCATAACCCCATTCCAAATCATTGAAGGTATTTAATCCAAAATGGACGAATGCGTAGGTTTCCAATTTATGCCATTCTACTTGTTCCGGTGTAGGAACGGGTAAAACGGGTGCAGGAGGCGGGACGTTACTGCAAGCAGAAAGCAACCAAGTTGCCGCACATACGCCCGACATCAGTAAATAATGAGTCGTTTTCATATCAGTTGTGTTTTTATAGATAATAACTTCAAAGATAGTCTTTATTTGGAAATATCTTTCTATTGAGGCGATTTATTATCCGATGATAACAACTTATCTTGTTCAAATAAAGATGCTTGAGAATCCTTTTCCTGATGCAGTGATTTTAAAATACTAAGATTTGAATGGAGGAGTAATGAATATTTAATTTTTCGACATCTGTCGAAAAGCTTTACTATATATGTGCTAAAGCTTTTTGACGGATATGGAAAAGCTTTATGACAACTGTCAACAAATTACTTTCCTATTGGTTTTGTCTTTGCTGGTCGTGTGAGAAAACTTCGGAAGTGGAAGAAGGCGGGTTGCTGATATGAACTTTGTGGCTTTCGGGTAGAGGATATGTAGGGTGAATGATTATCTTTGTTGATAGAAAAGAGTGCTATTCACGAAATACGTATAAATAAGATATGCCATGAATCAGAAATTATTGCTAATTGCTCTTTCGGGACTTTCGTTGACTGCCTTGGCAGATGAAGCCCGATTGTTGCGTTTCCCGGCAACGAACGGCGAGGAGATTGTTTTCTCGTATGCCGGCGATTTGTATCAGGTGCCTATGAGCGGTGGTGAGGCCCAGCGATTGACTTCGCATGTCGGGTATGAGATGTTTCCCCGTTTTTCACCGGATGGAAAGACAATTGCCTTTACCGGTCAGTATGATGGAAATACCGAAGTGTTTACAATTCCCGTCTCTGGAGGAGAGCCTTTGCGGGTAACGTATACGGCTACGAATGGTCGTGATGATTTGGGTGACCGTATGGGACCGAATAATATGGTGATGACGTGGACGCCCGACGGCAAACAGATTGTGTATCGTAACCGAATTGGTGACGGATTCACCGGAAAGTTGTATACCGTCAATCAGGAAGGCGGACTGCCGGAGGTGATTCCTTTGCCCGAAGGTGGTTTCTGTAGTTATTCGCCCGACGGCAAACGGTTGGCTTATAACCGGGTGATGCGTGAGTTCCGTACCTGGAAATATTATAAAGGTGGAATGGCGGATGATGTCTGGATTTATGATCCGGCCCAGAAGAAGGTAGAGAATATTACTAACAATGAGGCGCAGGATATTTTCCCGATGTGGATAGGCGATGAAATCTATTACCTTTCAGACCGCGACCACACGATGAATCTGTTTGTTTATCATACGAAAACGAAAGAAACCAAGAAGGTAACCAACTTTACGGAGTATGATATCAAATTCCCTTCTTGCCACGGCGATTGGATTGTCTTCGAGAATGGTGGTTATATCTATAAGCTGAAAGCCGGAAATAACCAGCCGGAGAAAGTCAATATCCGCTTGGCTTCCGACAATGTCTATGCACGCCAAGCTATTAAGGATGGCGTTGATTACCTGACTGCTGCCAGTCTTTCTCCCAATGGCGAACGGATGGTGGTCACAACCCGTGGGGAAGTGTTTAACATTCCGGTCGAAAAAGGTGTCAGTAAGAATATCACCCGCACGCCCGGAGCGCACGAACGGGAAGCACAATGGTCGCCCGATGGGAAATATATCGCCTTTATCTCCGACCGGACCGGCGAGACTGAACTCTATTTACAGGAAGATGGTTTGGGAAAAGAGCCGGTTCAGCTGACAAAGAACAATGATACGTATATCCGGACGTTTAGTTGGAGTCCGGATGCCAAGAATTTGGTTTATACCGATCGGCAGAACCGGATCTGTCTGTTGGACGTAGCTTCCAAGCAGAAGAAGGTCTTGTTGCAGGATCCGTTGGGCGAACCGCGAGAAGTTTCTTTTTCTCCGGACAGTAAATGGCTGACTTATACCCGTACTTCGGAGAATGATTTTTCGATTGTCTATGTCTATAACCTCGAAACCCAGAAGGAATATGCTGTAACGGATCAGTGGTATTCGTCCAGCTCACCGGTTTTCAGTACGGATGGTAAGTATCTGATCTTCTCGTCTGCCCGCGATTTCAATCCGACTTACGGACAAACGGAATGGAATCATGTTTATACCCGGATGAATGGGGTTTGTCTGGCACTGCTTCGTCAGGACACGCCTTCACCTTTCTTGGAGGAAGATGATGAGGTGACCGTACAGACTACTGAAAGTACAAAAGAGGAAACTCCGGAAGAAGATACGTCGGTCCGCATCGACATCGACGGAATAGCTGATCGTATCGTGAAGCTTCCGCTTTCTCCTTCGTATTACGCACACTTTTATTCAGACGGAAATAAAGTCTATTATTATACCTCTGGCGGCACCAAGGCGTATGATCTGAAAACAAAGAAAGAAGAAACCATTGCCGAAGGAGCCATCATGTATGTTAATCCCGGCAGTTCCAAAGCCATGTTCTCACGCGCTAAAACATTGTATGTCTCATCTATAATTCCTTCTGGAAAAGCCGATTTAAGCAAGGCAGTGAATCTTTCGAATATGAAGATTACGGTAGATTATCCGCAAGAATGGGCACAGATCTTCGACGAAGCTTGGCGGGCTTATCGGGATGGTTTCTATTTACAGAATATGCACGGAATGGATTGGAAAGCAATCAAGCAGAAATATGCTGTTCTGTTGCCATACGTAAAGACGCGTCTCGATCTGAATTACATCATCGGTGAGATGATTGGCGAGCTGGAATGCGGTCATGCCTATGTCAATCCCGGTGAAATGGAAAAGCCCGAACGTCTGAATACCGGTATGTTGGGCGCAGAAATATCCCGTGATCCGAGTGGTTTCTTCAAGCTGGAAAAGATTTTGGAAGGAGCCAACTGGAGCAAGAAGTTGCGTTCTCCGCTGGCAGAGCCGGGAATTGAAGCGAAAGTCGGCGAATATATCGTTGCTATCGACGGTGTTCCTACCAACCGTGTGAAGAATATGTATCAGTTGTTGGTCGGGAAAGCCGATGTTCCTACCGAACTGATGCTGAACAGCAAGCCGCAATTGGCAGGAGCGCATAAAGTAGTGATTACGCCGTTGGTGGAAGAATATTCGCTGTATCATTATAACTGGGTACAGAATAACCTGAAGAAAGTAACGGAAGCTACGCAAGGTCGTGTCGGATATATTTACATTCCGGATATGGGACCGGAAGGATTGAACGAGTTTGCCCGCTACTTCTATCCGCAACTCGATAAGGAAGGATTGATTATCGACGACCGAGCCAACGGTGGCGGAAATGTTTCTCCGATGATTCTGGAGCGTCTGGCCCGTGAACCTTATCGTCTGACGATGCGTCGGGGCTCAAAACTGATAGGAACCGTGCCCGATGCCGTACAAGTCGGACCAAAAGTCTGCCTGATCAACAAATATTCGGCTTCCGATGGTGATTTGTTCCCGTGGGGTTTCCGCGCCCTGAAGTTAGGAAAACTGATCGGAACTCGTACCTGGGGTGGAATCGTAGGAATCAGTGGTTCGTTGCCTTATATGGATGGAACCGACATCCGTGTCCCGTTCTTCACCAGCTATGATCCGAAGACCGGCGACTGGATTATCGAGAACCACGGAGTAGATCCGGATATTGTAGTCGATAATGATCCGATTCGCGAATGGAATGGAGAAGACCAGCAGTTAGATCGAGCCATTCAGGAAGTCATGAACCAGTTGAAAGACCGGAAACCGCTTCCGGGTATTCCGGCTCCGCGTGATTGGGCGCCGAAGAAATAAGGCGTAATTTAATTGAAAGTTGAAAATGGAGAATTGAAAATTAGTCTATCATTCTCCATTTTCAGCTAAAACTATTTTCAACCGATTGATACGCTCAATTTCTATATCTGTTGTGTCCGTCGACATGGGGCAATTTTTTGATGTTATTTGCAAATTTACCACAAATTGCCGAAATATTCAAAGATTATGTTGTGAAACATATAATATGCCAGTGGTTACGTCATTTTTTTTGAAGTCAACATTGACTTTGCAAGTTATGTTACCGGGCACTGGAAACTGGATTGGTGCCCGATAACCCTTGCAGGTAGAATGATGGCAAAACTCCAGAGTCGTTTTGCCCGAAGGAGATTTCTCTGGGCAGATTCTTTTTTATTGCTGTCCGGTAAAACACCAAAGAGCATAAATAC
>UMGH01000773.1_pt1 | contig 20635 bp, 10 predicted proteins | sample 1965231 | NCBI WGS metagenome assembly UMGH01 (sample SAMEA4836068, study PRJEB28245) | human gut metagenome | biome: gut microbiome; material: fecal sample | place: Denmark | collected 2008 | reverse complement strand
TAGCATATTCTGTTTTGACCCAAAGCCATTATCTCATATTTTGCGGTCCATGTCAACGCTTTAATGTGCTAAAGTGTAAATTTTCTTCTGCTTTCTTCTTTTTTATCTCCGATGCGTCCGTGCGCATTTTTTCAGTGTGTCCTCTAATCGGTTCTCTCCCGCAAAGCTGATCTTCACTACCATGCCCTTGTCGAGATAGCAATAAGGGTTCTTGATCTGCGAAATGAAATCGACCATCCGCTCCCGCTGCGACAAGTCTTTTCTAATTTCCACTTCGTTGATGTCTACCAGTTCCTTGCGGTTCACATTACGGAGATCGGTCTGTGCCATCTGGCGCAGGCTTTCCATGGTGTGATAGGTTCGTGCAGTTGTTTCGGTCATTCACTCATTCCTTTCTGTTTTTGGGGTGGTGTGTCAGCCTCTTTCACTTATAGAATTGGAGAAAGGCCATTTCGCAAGGTATTTCAAAAATTTTTTGTCTTTTTTCAAAAACACCTTGCGAAACACGCTCTGCCCGATTCTAAAGATAGAAGAACCCGAAAAATGCGTAAGGCAACGGCTTCACCGTAAGTAGGGCAAGATTCGCCTGGAGTAACTCAAAATTCACTTTCGTGATTTTTCGTTACCGGCAATCTTGATGGGGATTCCGCTTCCCCATTCCCTCGGTACGCACAAAATCTCTGATTTTGGCTATTTGGCTTCCACTAAAGTGGTCGCAGCCGACCGCCTACGGCTTGTCGGGATTTGCTTCGCAAATAAATTTGAAGGGAGTTTCTATCTATGGGCAGAAGAAAAAAGTGCGAGCAGATAAAAAGAACAAATAACGTAATGGTACGTTTTACGGATGCCGAGTACGCTTCTATTTCCATTTCTGCTGAACAGACAGGCTATCCGGTTGCCGTTTATGTCAGGAAGAGTGCGCTGGACGAACGCATCGAAGTCCACTACAACATCACTGCAGAACTTCCCGAACTTCAAAAACTGATTGCTGAGTATTCTGCCATCGGCAACAACCTAAATCAGATTGCCCAATACTTCCACTCTGGCGGTTTCTATTCCAAGTCAATGCAGGACGAGATCAACCGCCATCTCACTGCATTATGGCAGCTTCGGCAGGAAGCAATCAAATTAGGGGGAACCTATCATGGCCGTGTTAAAACACATCGCAATAAAAAACGCTGATTACAGTGCGGCAGTCTGCTATTTGAAATACCAGCATGATGAACGACACTTAAAACCGCTCCTTGATGAAAACGGGAGCATGATGCTCCGCAGCGAATTTCACATGAATGGAGTAAACTGCAATCCCGACACCTTTGATCTTGAGTGCGAAATGCTCAATGACCAGTATCGAAAAAACTACCGATACGACGAAGTCAAGTCCCATCACTATATCATCAGTTTTGATCCGCGCGATAAAGACGAACACCATCTTACTGGCGAGAAAGCACAAACCCTGGGACTTGAATTTGTGAAGAATCATCTTCCCGGCCATCAAGCATTGGTCTGTACTCACACGGATGGACATAATGGCAGTGGCAACATCCATGTTCATATCATAATCAACAGCTTACGGAAACTGGACATAGAGCCACAGTCATACACCACACGCAGCATTGACTGCAAAGCAGGATACAAACATCACCTGACAAAAGATTATCTAAAATACTTACAGCAAGAACTTATGAATCTATGCCAGCGTGAAAATCTGTATCAGGTCGATCTTCTCTCTCCGGCTCAACATAAAATCACTGAAGCTGAATACTGGTTGCAAAAGCGAGGTCAGAAAGAGCTGGAAGATATAAACGAACAGATCATTGCTGATGGCATGAATCCAATGGAAACAACATTTCAGACTCGTAAGCAGTTTGTTCGGAATGCCGTTTCAGAGATTTCTTCCTCCGCAATTTCGTTTGAAGATTTTCAAAGCCAGTTATTTGAAAAGTATAAGATTCATGTGAAAGAAAATCGGGGAAGATATAGCTATCTGCATCCAGAGCGAGAGAAGTACATTTCTGGTCGCTCTTTAGGCACAAATTTTGATAAAGATTATTTGCTCAATCTTTTTGAAGCCAATGCACTTGCTGCTGAGCAAGAAGAAAAGCAACGACAGACCATGCCCGATTACCATGCAGACCCGATTGCCATTCTCTTCATTCGCTCTGATCTGCGTCTTGTTGTGGACTTGCAGAACTGTATTAAGGCTCAACAGAGCAGAGCTTATGCTCAAAAAGTCAAAATTTCCAATCTTCAGCAGATGGCAAAGACCGTAGCTTACATTCAGGAAAACGGATTCGATACCAGAGAAAATTTACAGACAACCTACGATAGCATCACATTACAGATGCACGATGCACGGCAAAAGACAAAGGACACCGAAACACAAATCAAATCTGTGAATGAGCAAATCCACTATCTGGGTCAGTATCTTTCCACAAAATCCACCTATAATGAATTTTTGAAAGCTCGCTTCAAAGGAAAATTTCGCAAGGATCACGCTGATGAAATTGAGAAGCACGAAAAAGCCGCCCAGATTCTGAAAGCACAAAATCCAGACGGCTCACTTCCGAAGATGAAAGATTTGAAGCTTGAAAAAGAACGATTACTTGCCTTGAAAGCGGCTCAATACGACACCTACACCTATTACAAAGATTATCAAAAAGAATTGCGAACAGCCTGTGCCAATGTTGACAGCATCTTGGGGCAGCACCACATTCGAGATCACATTCAACGCACAGAACAGACCCTTTAAGCAAAAAAGAGCCACCATACGCTACCCTTTTGTTGGGTAAGCCTATGGTGGCTCTTGCACTATTTTCAGTCTTTAAGCGTCCCTGTATTTCAAGAAACCATTTTGTAATTTCACAAAGCGATCCTGAAATATTTCTTCCAACGCCTGTTTGCAGGGAACCCTCTGCATCCGGGCAACAACAGATCACTTCCTGTTCCGTTCCATATCAGCCGACTGCTCTTGGCTGCTCTTTTGCTTTTCCCGTGCCATCTGCCTGATTCGCAATTTATCAAGAACGGATTCTCGTCCGTTGATTATGCGGGGCTTAGGGAGATTGTTGGCACAGCCATCAATCATATTGTAGTTCTGTTCCGTAGTTGATTCTACGGCCCGAACATATTCCCCGTTCTCATAGAACTTCTGATAATGTTCCATCTGGTGTAGTGACGGCTTCTGGTTCATCGGCTTTTCCATCAGCGGTGGATGCAGATAATCCAGAATCTTTTTTCTGGCATCCTCATCCAACCCTTTTCGGATTTCAGTGGAAACCAGTTTGCCAGAAGCATCTACAATCACGTTCGGTGCTTTTTCCTTATAGACTTCATGCTGCATCAGAAAAAAGTGCTGGCTTTCTACTACGCATTCTTCGGTTGCCACCCACGTTCCAGCACATCCATCTATAAAAAGATTTTTCGTGTCAAGTGTAACCAGAATGCCAGAACTACTACTGCGGATAAAGCCAGCAACCACAACAAGGGAGTCCTTATCCACAAAATACGCCGTGATTTCTCCCTGTTGGTTTATGACAATCACATCACCGACACCAAATGGACGGCCACGGAAATTCTTCGGTCGATGCTCTTCCAACCGTTTCCGAATTATCTCTGGTGTGTCCGATGTAAACAACTTGGTAAAATACGCCTGCTGATAATTTTGTACGATCACCTGAAAATGATGTTCCGTCAAATACTGATATGAACGTGACCGATACGCAGCAAGTTCTGCACTTTCTTTCAGCTGATAGACCGCATACTGATTGATATTCATTTTGCCACCACATCCTGAAGATACGGTTTAAGGTCAAGTCTGGAAAATTCCATGTCCGAAATAGAGCGCATCTTTTTCATGGTCGATGCTACCAGCGAAAAAACTTCAACATCGTCCTCGACAAACGGAACAACTTCCTCGATATATCTCATGGTTTCCGTCCGTGTCGGCTGCTCAAACATTGCCATAACCATCATCTCATCTGCATTAAACTTCACCTTGCTCACAGTTCCATTTCTCCTTTCTTCTTTGCCTTCTTCGGTTTTTCCTGTTCCTGATTGGACTGCTTTTCCTGCGCCTTTTTGCGGTTCTTCAACGCTTCACGAACAGACTGCCGGGTGCTGGGGCGTTCCTCTAACTCCTTGCTTGCCTGCCGCTTTTCCAAAAGCGTTTTCATATCCGAAATTGCTTTCTGCACCAGCGGACTTTCCCGGTAATGCTGGATATGGTTGACGATTTCTGCCTGTACTTCTCCACCTACCATCAGGTCAAACATTCCCGAATAGATGCTTCCATCCTCAAGGGAAAAGCCAATGCTCTTGATTCCGTTCATCCGCTCTGCCGGAATCTTATCGTAGACTTCCAATGCCTGCTCCAAGGTCAGATTGTCATGGAACTCACCCATCACTGGGAACTCTGCACACTCTGCCACATAAAAGCTGATGCTTGCTTCCGGCGCAGGCTTCTCTGCCGCCAGCTTTTCTTTCATCGCTTCTGCCCGCTGTGTTTCTGCACGGTAGGACTGTTCCTGAAGATATTCAGCGCTAATCACACCGCACTCAGAAACGCTGTGTCCGTGTTCTGCCAGAACTTCTTCCATCACTTCCTGCACGGGTCTGTACTCGTCTGTTTCAACAATGCCACCGTCCATTACTGTGAAGTCCTTACTATATAAGGTATAGTCGTAGCCGTCCTCGCTGGTCTGGATGTGAAAATAGCCATCGTTGATCTCATAGGCTACCGCCACATCCTGCACTTTCAATGCTTCTGCCACCAATGCAACAACATGATTCTGGATGTACGGATTATCCCAGCCCGGAACTTTCTTGTAGTCCTCCACAATCGTGTCGATACCGTTCTTGCACTGCACAATGTCCAGACTGCCCGGAAGTGGGTCAGGCGTTTTCTCTACGCCAAGGGCTTTCAGATGAAAATTCGGAACCTGCTGATAGCAGGACATTGCATCATCGAGATTCCCGAACTTCTCAATTTTCATCGGATTGGTCTGCAAATCTGTCACAACATAGAACTGCTGGACAAACGGTTTTTCTGGCTCCCGCTGCTGTTCAGCCGCAAGTTCTTTGCGGTACATATCCACAAACCCGTTCAGCACAGCCGGGTGACTGCGCACGATCCAGTCGGTGCGGATATTGCTGCCCCGTTCTCCCTTGCAGGTGGTGTCTGCCCATTCCCTATTACTGTGTGAATAGCGTCCGTCATGGTTGTTATAATTCAGCGTGTACGCCAGAATATAGCCCATGCGCTCCATGCCAAACTGTTCAACGACGGACTTCGTAGCATCATCTGCAAGATTCATTCCGTCGAAGTTGTCTGCAATCGCTTCTTCAATGGCGTTTCTGCACTCTTCATTGAGCTGTCTGGAAATGCGGTACAAATCCACTTCGCCATTCTCTGCTGCATAGCCGAAAGATTCGTAATAGACCGGGACATCCGAATCATCCGTGCGGCTTTCCTCCTCCACAGGCACAACCAGTTCTTCTTTTTGTGAAGTCGGATTCTTTTCAGCAAAATACTCCTTTACGGCATCCTGGAAATCCTCATCAAAGCCATTCCACAAATCTTCTGCCACAAGTTTTCCCTGCTCATTGACCGCAACGCAGGCAGCTTCATCCCCGTATTCCTCATGCTCCAGCAGGAAGAACTTCTCGCCGCCGACCTCCGTTTCATCAATCGCATACCATGTACCAACATGACCCTCAACTGCAATCTGGTCGGAGTCACCGTGTATTAAGCCATCCTTTTTATGCTCTTGTTCTTCCATAAACTCCCGCACAGTCAGCAATCCACCCGTGAAGTTCAGCCCTTCCTCGCCCAGTTCCAGCCGACCGCCTGCGCCAAGGTCAAGTTCTTCTGCCATCAGAACAGATGCCGCATGGTTTACGATCACTGTTTTCTCCACCAGAATCGGCTGCCCCGGATCATAGTCTGACCCGCGCAGGTCATAGCGGTACAATCCATCCGGCACATCCTCATCCCGCAGTCTGCTGTTGCTGAAAAGACCGGGCTTATCAAAGATTTCAATTTCCTGCAACTGTTCATCCAGAATCGTTTCTTTCTTCAAATCCATCTTTCTTTCCTTGAAAAAATCCGGCAGCTCTGCAAAGCCGATGCTGTCCACATAGCAGGCTTTGATCGACTTGCCATCGTTCAGCACCACAACATCACTGACGGAAAGCGAATGCCCGGTAAAATCCGCTGGGCGCTGGATATTGAAGCGTTCGTAAATAGCTTCCAGCGTATCATTTTCCGTAAGTGGTGCGGTATAGACCAGTTCATAGTCTGCACAGTTTACTTCCATCCCGTGCCGCTTTACAAAATCCAGATTCATAAAGCGGTAGTCGTGTTCCGGGTCACGGGCAGTGATCTGGTAGATGCCAAACTGCTTTTCGCTGCCGGAAAGCAGCTTCTGCTCCTTAACTACTGCATCCATACGAGTTATCAGTTCTGCCGCCTTTTCTGCGGACTCTCCCTCTGATTCCTCCACTGCGGCTTGCAGCCATTCCCTGATCGGCTGAACATCCCCAGCCTGAATCTGTTCTTTCAGTGCTTCAACTGCCTGCTCCCGATCCTCTACGCTGTCCTTATAGTGGTAGAAATCGAAGTCAAAGGCAAAATCGTCAAGGTCTACTGCCAGCTTTTCAACGGGTGCTTTCTCGCCGTTTTCCATTGTTTTCTGCTTGTCCTTTTCCAAATCTTCCTTAGCAATCTGGAAATAGTCACTTCCACGTTCGATTTCTTCACGCCCTGTGACAAGAACTGGCCACGGGCTGATACGGATAAGATAAATCTGCTTGCCCTCATCAAACAGCCGCAGAGCCTGCTCCCGACTTATCACCGTCAGTGCGGCATCCGGGCGGGAATACTCATCTTCCAGATACTCTTCGTTCTTTTCCAGCAAAATTGCACTCCATGCGTCAGCCTTGATTCCGAAAATGCCATCATGCTGTTCAATCTCTTCCTGACTGGCGAAATCTCCTGCCGTGCCATCCTGAAACAGCGGGTAAATCCGTTCGCCCAGCCGATGCCACTCCCGTGCGCCTTCCTTTGTCAGCGGCAGAACATCATCTTTCAGATACCCATATTCGTGCATTTCCGAAAGACCGATCATGCCATCCGGCAGACTTTCGATCTTCTCCTCTGCTTCCCACATCAGGCGATTGATTTCTTCCGTGTTTTCAGCCGCAACCACAGCCGCCAGATTGTTGGCCAGTTCTTCCGTTGCCGCCCGGTCATCCAGCTTGTAAGCAAAGTTTACAATGAGATTTCGCTGGCTGTTGTCAAAAACGGTTTTGTCCCGTTCCTTGTCCGCAATCAGCTTTTCAGCATATTCCATCGCCGTCATGCGCTCCACACTCCTTTCTGCCACCGCCGTTTCCAGTTTTTCAAGAAAATCAGCAGCGGTCAATCGAATCGTATCCATCGAATCTTTCAATTCTTTCAGTTCCTTGCCGCTTGCCCAGCTTGCTACATACGGGAACGAGTAGTCCGAAGTATCAATGCCAAGTGCCGAGCAAACCGTAAATGCAATGCTTTCCGCTTCTGTTTCTTTGGTAAGCTGGTCTTTTTCCTCGCCGCGCTGTTTCATCTGGTCGCTGTCATGCAGCATGGCATGAGCAACCTCATGGATCATCGTCTTGATGGTCTGGCTCTCACCCATATCGGCACGAACACAGATTTCTTTGTCCATGTGGCTGTAATAACCTTTTGCGTTGCCCTCGATCTCTCCAAAACGAATTGGCACAGGAGATACCTGTTCGATTGCCTCTTTCAGCAGGGTATAATCCTTGACACGGGCAGTCAGTTCATTCACTTCCAGCGTAGGCAGCGGTTCTCCGTCTGTCTGGGCATAATCGAAAACCGTTGTTACCCGGAACCGGGGAATCACCCTCTCCACCACTTCGATTTCCGGCTCCCCGCTCTCATTCAGCACCGTAAGCCCGGTGTCCTTGTCGATTTTCTCCCTCTCTTCCCGTTCCTTTACCGGGGCAGGCGCGATGATCTGGATGCCCTTTTCCCCCTTTTTCACATAGCGGTTAAACTTATTTTTCCAGGCATTGTACCCAGCCACCAACGTAGCATCTGGACGCTGCATTGCGATCAGCAGCGTATTATTGAAGCTGTAATTGTGGAATTTCGACATTGTGAGCAGGTACTTCGTATACATTTCCGAAGTAAAAATGTCCTTTACACCCTGTTCCAACCGTTCCGTGATTTCTTTGAGCTGGTCTGCCCGCTTATCTGCCATTCATGCCCTCCTTTACAAAATCCGCCCCATCAGATTTCCTTTCGGAGATCTGACGGGGCATTCTCAGTTACAGTTCCATATCGTGACTTTTCTTTTTCTGCGTTTTCGGCTCTGCCATGCGTTCTGCCTGTTTTTCGTGAAGCTGTGCAAGGATCGACGGACGTTTTACGCTGTCTGCACTCCGCTCAATCTCACGTTTCGGCGCAGGAAGTTCGCTATCCGTTACTTCCTCATCCATGCCAAGAGCCGCATCATCCCCCTTTTCGTCCATATCCAGCAGGGCATTCAATTCTGCAAGCCGTGCAGATTTTTCGTTTAATTCCGCCTCCTGCGGGAACGGACGCTGCACTTCTTCCTTTGCTTCTGCCAACTGCTGCTGTAAGGTTTCCAATCTGCGCTCCACCTGCGGCAGTGTCTTTTCGATAGATGCCAGCGCATTGAGAATACGCTGGATATTGCCAGCCGGATCACTGCCAAGTTCAATCGTATAACTGCTCTGCCGCTTGATGGTCAGCTTGAATGTCTGGGCGAACGCATCAAACCGGGAACTGATTGCAAACCCTCCCAAATCTGCGATTTGCCCTTCTGTCTTAGCGATCTTCATTGCGGCACAGGCTGCAAGAATTGCCGAGCCTGCTTCCTTGCGGTCGGTATAAACCCTGTCCTCCACCGTGATGGAGAACTTCTCCTTGTCCTGTTCCAGCAACGGCTTTGCCACTGCAAGGTCAGCTTTCAGACCTGCTATACGCTCTTTCGCTGCCGTGATTTCTGCCGGATACCGCCGTGCAATATCCGATTCCAGGCTGTAAATCTGGCTGGTGTGGTTGGCCCGCATCAGCTTCAGCTTGCTGACCTGAATATCCAAATCCATCTTTTCCTTGATGTAGGGATTTCCCGTTGCCAATGCTTTGATTTCTGCATAGGTCAGCGCGGTATCGTCCACATCATCGCAGGCACGAACAGGAGATTTCGAGGTCATGATCTGCGAGATGAACTTCTGTTTATTTTCCAGAATTTGCCACATATACGAATCGAACGTATTCTCTGTGACGTAACGGAAAATCTTCACTTTCTGGTTGCGGTTTCCCTGACGAAGAATGCGTCCTTCCTGCTGTTCCAGATCAGAGGGCTTCCACGGGCAGTCCAGATGATGCAGGGCGATCAGTCTGTCCTGAATGTTTGTACCAGCACCAAGTTTCGGGGTCGAACCAAGCAGGATACGCACCTGACCGGAGCGCACCTTTGCAAACAGTTCTGCCTTTTTGGTTTCGGTATTTGCCTCATGGATAAAAGCAATCTCATCACGGGGGATTCCCTTTGCCACCAGTTTTTCCCGGACATCATCGTACACATTGAATGTTCCGTCTGCTTTCGGGGTCGATAAGTCGCAGAAAATCAACTGGGTGGATTTGTCGGGCGTGGATTCTTCCCATACCTGATAGGCATTCTCCACGCAGAGGTTGACCTTACTTTCCGGCTCATCCGGCAGCAGGTCATTGATAAGCCGCTGATCCAAGGCCAGTTTTCTGCCGTCGTTCGTGATTTTGAGCATATTATCGGTTCTCGGATCGACATTTCCGTTCCGCACACGCTCTGCACGGTCGGCAAAGCTGCTCACCATTTCCTGCTGCGTTTCACTGGGTTTCAGCACCTCATTGATGTACTCTGCTTCTGGCACAGGCAGATTCAGCATATCTGCCGTCTGTACGTCTGCGGACTCCTTGAACAGTGAAATCAATTCAGGGAGATTGAAAAACCGGGCGAACCGCGTCTTTGCACGGTAGCCCGTTCCCTCTGGGGACAATTCGATTGCCGTTACGGTTTCGCCAAACGAAGCCGCCCAGCTATCGAAATGTCCGAGATGAAGTTTCTGCAAGGTGTCATACTGCAAGTAGCGCATAATGGTATACAGCTCTACCATGCTGTTCGATACAGGCGTACCTGTTGCAAAGGTCACACCCTTGCCGCCAGTGATTTCATCGAGATACTGACATTTTGCAAACATATCCGAGGACTTCTGTGCATCGGTCTGAGCAATACCAGCGATGTTCCGCATTTTTGTGTAGAGGAACATATTTTTATAAAAATGGCTCTCGTCCACAAACAGGCGGTCAACACCAAGCTGCTCAAATGTAACTACATCATCCTTGCGGCTCTGGTCGTTCAGCTTCTGAAGTTTTGCCTGCAAGGTTTTCTTTGTTTTCTCCATCTGCTTGACCGTGAAACTCTTGCCATCGTCCTCTGCCTTTGCTTCTGCAATCGCAAAGGTAATGTCCTGAATCTGCCGCTCGATCATGGATTTCTGCCGTTCCGGGGAAAGCGGAATCCGCTCAAACTGCGAATGCCCGATAATGATAGCATCATAATCGCCCGTGGCAATCCGGGAACAGAACTTCTTTCGGTTGGATGGCTCGAAATCCTTTTTCGTTGCCACCAGCACATTGGCATTCGGATACAGCCGCAGGAAGTCTGCACCCCACTGTTCCGTCAGATGGTTCGGCACAACATAAAGATTCTTCTGCGCCAGACCCAGACGGCGGCTTTCCATGCCGGCAGCGATCATCTGGAAGGTCTTGCCAGCACCCACACAATGCGCCAGCAGCGTATTATTGCCATACAGGATATGCGCCACTGCATTTTTCTGGTGCGGCATCAGGCTGATTTCCGGGGTCATGCCCACGAACTTGATGTGACTGCCATCGTATTCACGGGGACGAATCGCATTGAACCGCTCATTGTAGACCTTGCAAAGTTCCTCTCTGCGGTCTAAATCCTTGAAAATCCACTGCTTGAACGCATTCCGAATCGCTTCCTGTGCCTGCTGCGCCAGCATGGTTTCTTTTTTGTTCAGCACTCTCCTTTCTTTTCCATCCTCATAGATGGTATCGTAAATTTTGGTATCCCGGAGATTCAGCGCATCTTCCAGCAGTCGATAGCCGTTGACCCGCATTGTGCCATAGGTGTTCGTCACACGGGGATTACTCCGGTCAAGTGACTTTCCGCTGATGTTCCATGCGCCGCTGATTTCCGAATAGGTTGCCTTGATGGAACTTCCGATATAGTAACTCGGCGTTTTGAACACCCGCTCCATGAAGTCCGTAATGTACTCTGCCTTGATCCAGTTTGCACCAAGCCGCACTTCAATCTCCGAAGCATTCAAATCTTTCGGCTGTACCCGCTTGAGATACTCGACATTGACCTGATACTCCAGGTGGTTTGCGGCAAAGGTTTCTGCCGTTGCCAGCTTTTCCCGGACGTTGCCGGACAGATATTCGTCCGCCGTCACCCACGCCTGTGTGACAGGATTGCGGAAGATAACGCCCGCCAGTTCTTCGGTCACTTCCTGCTCTGTTTTTCCGCAAAGTTCAGCCATAAACGGCACATCGACCTTTGCTTTTTCTCCGATGGAGAGTGCCAGGGCTTCACTCGGCGTATCCACAGAGGTCACAGGTTCCGGCTTGCGAATGGTGCGCTTGGTAAAAATATCTGCCAGCCGCTTGAGGTTTTTATCCTCGTCCAGAATCTCAAGAGATGCCAGCAGACAATAGCTGCTATCCTGCCGGAATGCCCGTTTGTTGGCGGTGCTGTTGATCAGACCATACTGCGCTGTGAACCGCTTATACTGGTCTTTCAGCTTTCCTTGCAGCAGTTCCACTTCGGCATCCGTACCATCGTGCAACTGGCAGTCCAGCAATTTCTGTGTGGTTTCCCGCAGGGCAATCATCCCCAGCACACACTCTGCCGTGACCGCAGGCAGGTCAACCTTGTTCATGTAGGAGTTTTCACGGTAATAAACCTGTCCATCCACGTTGGTGTAACTGAAATTCTTCACGTTCGGGTCTGCCGGGAGCGGTTCTGCGTTCTGGTCAAGTTCATCGTCCGTGATTTCCGGCTCTGTGATTTCCGCATGGATGTTCTCAACTGCTGCTTTCAACTGCTGGGCAAGGTCTGCGCCCTCGATGGGCTTGACCGTGGTTTCCTGCTTGCCGTATTGTGTACTTTCAGTCGTGATCTCACCCAGCACCATTTCAGGATGCTGCGCAAAATACTGGTTGATGGGGTATCCCTCCGGCGTTGTGCCAAGGTCTACCCACTCTGCCCGCTCCACTGCCGCCCGGTCACGCTTTTGCAGGAACAAAATGTCAGCTACAACACTTGTGTTCGCATTGCGCTGGAACGCATTGTTTGGCAGGCGAATTGCACCGACCAGATCGGCACGGTTGGCAAGATACTCTCGGACAGAGGAATCCTTTTTATCCATCGTACCGCTGGAAGTGACTACCGCCACCACGCCGCCCGGACGAACAAGGTCAAGACTTTTTGCAATAAAGTAATCATGGATGAGGAAGTTGTGGCGGTCATACCGCTTATCCGGCACTTTGTAATTGCCGAACGGCACATTACCCACCACACAATCAAAGAAACTGTCCGGGAACTGCATTGTTTCAAAGCCCTGCACTGCAATTTTGTTCTTCTGATAAAGCTGCTGTGCAATGCGTCCTGATACGTTGTCCAGCTCCACACCATACATCTTGATGTTCTCCATGCTTTCAGGCACAAGACCCATGAAGTTACCGACACCGCAGGACGGTTCCAGTACATTGCCTTTGCTCAGACCCATGTTGGAAAGGGCTTCATACATTGCCTTGATAACCGTAGGCGAAGTGTAGAAAGCATTCAGCGTGGATGCCCGCGCTTCGCTGTACTCATCTGCCGGGAGCAGAGATTTCAGTTCCGCATACTCCTTTACCCAGTCCGCATTCTTCTCGTCGAACGCCTGCGGAATGCCGCCCCAGCCGACATACCGGGAGAGAACTTCCTGTTCTTCTGCGGTTGCCTGCCGCTGTTCTGCATCCAGCGTTTGCAGCAGCCGGATGGCTTCGATGTTTGCTTTGAATTTTGTCTTGGCTCCTCCTGCGCCGAGATCATCGTCCGTAATACGGAAGTTCATAGGCTCCTGTTTCGGCTGTGCAGGCTGTTCCGTTTCGGCTCCACTGTCCAGCGGAAGGTTGTGCTGCCGCCGTGCATGGTTGACCTCTTCCGGGGTCATAGGCTTACTAGTAAGAGGATTCAAAACATCGTCCACTGCCGAACGATGGATGGCATCTGTCCGGGTCTGCACATCCGCGATCAGCTGCATCTGTTCCGGCGAGAAGTCGGGATTCAGCAGTTCTTCTAACTCGCCGCCCGATTCTGCCACCGAATAGATCACATCCATCTGCTCCGGGGAAAAATCCTCGTAAGCCACACCAGCATTGTGTAGAGCAGTAAAGACTGTGGTTTCTATCGCTTCTTTCATCGGCACGTCGGCCTGTTCGTACAGATGCCGAATGTACTCCAGCGGTTCCGTTCGGAAGATCGGATACCGGGCTTCTTTCGCAAGGGTCATGTCCTGCAAGCTGACCGTCCCCTGCTCAAAGTTGACCGAATCCACACGGAACTCCCGATCGTCCAGTTCAATGATGGTATTGACTGGCAGATATTCCTCTCTGCGGAAATACTTTGTCTGCGCATGGGTTCCATCTTCCTGCTGGCCGGACAGATAGACGCTCTCCCCCTGCTTCCAGAGCTTCATTGCCTGAGAAGCCCACTGTTCACGTGGAAAACCAGACACCTCAACCTTGCCGAGTGCGGTTTCCTTTTCCAACAGCTTGCTGCCAAGAAGTTCTGAAACGCGCTTTGCATCCTCGCCGTAAAACTCAAAGTTGCCGTACTGCTCATAGCCGACCAGAGCATCCGGGTAACGCTCTTTCAGCGCGTTATATTCGTTTACGGCATCCAGCGGCAGGGGCTGCAAGGTCGGCTCAACGGCCTTTTCTTCCGCTGCATACGGAACCATAATGCCGCGCACCCACTGCGGTGCGTCCTTGCTATCCTGATACAGTGCAACGGCATCCCGTCTGTCCGTAATAACGTCCTGATAGGTGCGCTGGAAAATATCTTCTACCAACCAGTCTTTGAAGTTTTCCCAGTTCTGGCTTGCTTCCAGATACAGCGGAGCAGTTTTCGCATTCTGCTCTAACAGCTCGTCAATCTTGTTCCGAAGTTCCTTTTCCGCTTCGTCTGCATCCACATCGCGGTCGCGGAGATACGGATAGATTTCACTCTGCTGCACCGCATCCAGCATGGAATACAGACATTCTTTGTAAACACAGCGACTATCTTTCAATGCAGATTCCTGCCCTGCCAGAAGATAATCATTCAGCGGATTCTTTGCCAGTTCTGCATCATACTGGTTCGGTCGAAGCACCCGCGTCGCCCATGCAGGACGCTCCATATCTTTCAGATAGATCAGAGAATCCGTAACACGTTCGATTTTATAAAGGCGGTCATCTTCCAGATAGAGATAATCCCCGACATTTCTGCTGTACTTTGCCGCCTGCTTCTGGGGTTCTTCAACCACTGCGGTGGTTGAATGCTCTTTCGATTCCTGTTCCTGCGCCCAAATATCGAAAAGCGATATTTGTCCTGTCTCAGAAACAGAAATCTCAACAGCCTTTTTCTTTTCCGGGAAGATCGTGTACGTTCCCTCAACATACTGGTGCAGTTCAGCAAGCGTCTTTGATTTTTCCGCATATTCCGGGGAATCCAGCGGCACTGAAAGAAGTGCTGCATCCATCTTTTCCAGAAGCTCTACCGCCTGTTCCGGGTCAGCCAGCATGGTGGGCAGTTTCTTTCTGGCATCCTCATTCAGCAATTCCCTCTTAAATGGACGCTCTACTTCATCGGGCAGACGATGGTAGAAACCGATTACCCGATTTGCCATCTGCTCACGCTCGTAACTCGGCATCCGGCTGTAATCCGCAGGCTTCAGATACAAACTCTGGTCAATGAGCTTTGCAACTCGTTCAGCCGCCTGGTTCCAGTTCAGCTTTACCAGCGCATCCGGCTTTCCATAGATGCCCCGTGCCAGTTCAAGACCTCTGCCGTCATAGCTGGCATGGGAATTATCTGCACGGGAAAGTGCATGACTGCTGCCGCCCACACCGTATCGGTCTTTCAGAAATGCCGCGCGTTCTGCTTTCTCTGTATGGGTAAGGAAGAAACTGTACGTTGCCAGCCTGCCATCCGAATACGGCCCGCCGCCTGCAAGGAAAGCATTGATCTCATCTTCCGTGATAAAGACTTCCTGCTCATTCCACTGAAAGCCCTCTCTTGCCTGATACGGCTGGAACGAGAGGGCAAACTTCTGAAACTGTTCGGATACTTTGTCCGGGCGATAGAACGGCATCCGCATCACGCTTTTATCTTCGGCGTAGGCTTCTGCCAGTCCCAAAAGACGTTCGTTCAGGTCAGCCAGAAATTCCGGCTGGTCAATCAACTTTGCAAGTCGTTCTGTAAGTTCCGGGTATCCGCCGGAGAAGATGGACGTATCGGCAAAGACCATCTCTGCCACGCCCTCTGCCATATCGCGTTCCATATAGCTTAGGGCTTCTGCGTGTTCATGCAGAGCATTGCCACGGGCTGCATCCAAGACAGACTTTGGTGCGTACTCTCCCTGCTGCAGAAGCTGATGGATTCTGCAGCTGACATCTTCCCAGGACAGAAATGCTTTGTTTTTGGGGTCGTTCCGAACCGTATCTCCAACGGCGATCTGCATACCCAACTCATCGAACCAGACTGCATATTTTGTGCCGCCGATCTCAAAGCCCTTGCCGCCCTCGCCATACTCTTTTTTGACGAAAGCAGTATACTCTTCCGGGGTCTGTTCGGTCATAAAGTTATAGATAAGGCGGAGCTGGCTTTTGCTTCGATTGCTTCCCGTCCGCAGGATTTCATCCACAACTTCTGCCGGAATCGTGATCTCATCGGCATACTGGGCCTGCATCGGGGCTTCGATTGCCCGAATCTGCTGTTCCACGGTCGGCAGACTGGGCAGAAAAAAAGCAGAGGCAATTTCTTCCTCTGCTTCGCTCAAATCCTGTTCGGTTGTGTCAGCGGTTAGTTGTACACCAATTCCTTCAGCACGATTTCTTCCGCCATCGCAGTCAGATTGTTCTGATGTGCCACCCATGCCATCTGTTCGGTTTCCTTGTTCGGAGCCGGATACTTCTCGTTCAGGCTCTCGATCAGTTCTTCCATCCGGTTCTCCGCCTGCTCGTCGATCTGCGCCAGATGCTGATTCAGCCTGCCGCTCATCAGCATACTCTGATACCAGTTCTTCTTGTTTTCCCTCAGATAAGTCCTGCGCAGCATCCCGTACTTCCCAATGCTCATCGGCTCGTCCTGTACGGTCAGGTTCGGAAACAGGTAGTCCCCCTTGCGGTGATAAGTCAGTTCCATACGGTTTTCCTCCTTCAGTGATGTTCGTTTCAGTTTCACACTTTAATGCGCTAAAGTCCGTACTGGTATTATACAAGCTGTCGGCAGTTTTTGCAAGATGTTCTGTGACTTCTTTTCGGTAAATTTTCTGCATTTCCCGTCCGATGTCACGGAGAACCGCTTCACATTGTTCCGAAACAGCATTGCCCAGGAACGTCAAAACCGGAAGCTGGTTGAAATCCACAATACGGATAAAATCCTCATCTTCCAAAACTTCCAGCGGTTCCTGTTCGCAGCGTCGGGAAAGGGTATAGAAAATACTGTTGGTCATTAACTCCCGGAAACGGACACGGAGGTTATCTTCATCCAGTCCTTCCAGAAAAGTGTCTGCCACCTCATATTCCAGACCATCCATCGCTTCTTCCAGATTTTCAGCGGTCAACTGCTGTGCCAGTTCCATCAGCGCAGCATTCATGCTGTCCGTCTGCGTCAGAGCATAAGTATCTGCCAGATGGTCGAGGATCATCTGCTGGTGTTCCGAATCATCAATGCGCCAGAGGATCGGCGTTCTGCCGCCCTGCACCAGATGCGTGTCCGCAATGTCGAACACATAGCGCAGCTTTGCCCGTGGGCTGGCATCGTCCAAAAGCGCAATGCCTTTTGCGCCACGGTTTACCCAGCGGTTCATTTTCTTGTTCCAGACTTCCAGCTCTGCACAGGCGGTCGCATCAGGACGCTGAGCATGGATCAGCAGAGTATCTTTGAACGAATAGCGGTACAGCCGTGCCGCCACATCCAGATAGTTCATCCAGTCTTTCGGAGAATTGCTTACCCACCGTGCGTTCTGCTGGGCAAGTTCCCGAATATCGTTAAATTTCGCCAATCGTTCCCTCCTTACTTCTTAGCTGATGTTTTCGGAAATTCAAGACTGTACTGCGCCCTGCCATTTTCTATTGCCATAACAAGGTCTGCGGCAAAGGTCTTGTCCTTTTTGGCAGAGTAGAAGTCTTTTGCATAGGTACGTCCTTTCTTCAAAAGGTCAGTTGCCATCTTCTTTGTGAGCGTCTTTTTCATGCCGGAAAGGTATTTACTTTCTTTCCAGAGGGCAAATTTACAGTCCCGGTCAGAGCAATAGAAATTCAGCTTGCCTTCACAGACGGGCTTTCCACATACCGGACAGTTCCCGATAGATACCTTATTATAAATAGGTGATTCCTGTACGGTCGGAATTTGCCGGAGGTCTGCCAGCATTCGTTCCAGCAATCCACCGATGCCCTGCATGAAGTCGGCGGGCTTTGTTTCGCCCCGTTCCATCCGCAGCAGTTCATTTTCCCACTCAGCGGTCATGCTTGCCGATTTCAGGTAATCCGGGATATTTGCGATTGCCGTAACCCCCTCTGCACTGGGAAGAATCTGCTTGCCTTTGCGTTCCACATAGCCGGAAGATACCAGCTTTTCCAGAATCGCTGCACGGGTCGCAGGTGTTCCCAGTCCTTTCTTTTCCGTGTCTTTTTCAAACTCCTTGTTGCCTGCGCTTTCCATTGCAGAAAGCAGGGTGTCTTCGGTAAATGCTTTCGGCGGAGATGTAAAGCCCTGCTTTTTCTCCGCGCTCACCACAGGAATCACCTCGCCCTGTTCCAGTTTCTTGGGGAATGCCATATCCTTGCTTTTTTCCTGTTCTACAAACGGAACAGGCATTGCGGTATGTCCCGCCTGCAAGACATTTTTGTATTTTGCAGTGAATTTCCTGTCCTGACAGCATACTGTTACCAGAACATCTTCATAGATGTATGGCGGCTGTACTGCCTGTTGCATCTTCCAGACGATGAGAGCAAAGACCTTTTCCTTATCCCCGGACAGGCTGTTTGACCCACGCTTGCAGCTTTCCAGTGTCGGCAGAATCGCATGGTGGTCAGTGACCTTTTTGTTATTGACCACCTGCTTTACTCCATCTGCTTCGCCGCCATAGTGTTTGAGCAAATCTGCCATGGTCTGCTGCATATCTTCCGTGATGTACTGGCTGTCCGTTCGCGGGTATGTCACCAGCTTTTCTTCGTACAATTCCTGTACGATCTTCAAAGTCTGACTGGCGGTAAAACCATAATAGCGGTTAGCTTCTCGCTGCAAGGTCGTTAAGTCATACAGCTTCGGCGCAGACTGTTCTTTCCGTTTGCGCTCGATGCTGCCAACTACGGCACACTGTCCATCACAAGCTGCCTGCATGGTATCCGCATCCTGCTCCTGTGCCATCCGTTCCGATTCTGCCACGATGCCATTTCCTGTGATTTCTACTTTGTAATACGGCTCTTTCACAAAGTTCTGGATTTTGTCCTGCCGTTCCGTCAGCATTGCCAGTGTCGGAGTCTGCACCCGTCCAATGGTCTGCCGCCTGCCGTATTTTTTGGTAAAAGCCCGTGTGCCGTTCATACCAATCAGCCAGTCTGCCTTTGCCCTGCACTCCGAAGCGGCAAACAGGTTGTCATACTCTGCGCCATCCTTTAAGGAATCAAAGCCCTGCTGGATAGCGGAATCTTCCATGCTGCTAATCCACAGCCGTTTGACCGGGAGTTTGCTGTCTGCCAGACCGTACACACGGCGAAAGATTGCTTCGCCCTCACGCCCTGCGTCGCAGGCATTTACCACATAATCAAAATCTTTGCTTCGGAGGAGCTTTCGCAGGATATTGAAATGCGCTTTCTTATCTTCCGAAACCAACAATTTCCATTCTTCCGGGAGAATCGGAAGATCATCAAACCGCCAGCTTTTATAGCGTTCATCGTAATACTCCGGGGCTGCATACTCTGCCAGATGCCCCAGACACCAGCTCACCACGCAATCCCCACCCTCCAGATACCCGTCCTCATGTTTGTATGCACCGATCACTTTCGAGATGGAACGTGCCACACTCGGCTTTTCTGCTATCACAAGATATTTCATGTATCCTCCTGCTTGTTTGAAAAAAGCAGGGACAGTCCGAATCAGACCATCCCTGCACCACTAGATTATACGGTTTTTCTATTATTCTTCGGTTTCTGCGTCTTGCCCTGCTTCCTCATCCTCATTCTTTGTCGGCAGAGCTTCATATTCCAGATTTTCTTTCGATACTTCCGGCTCACTCTGCTTCGGCTTATAAATGTAGAAATAGAAGAATGCGCCTGCACCGCCCACACCCAGGACAAATACGATTGCCAGAATCTTAGTCAGCTTTCCATCGTCCTGCTCCGGCTCTTCGATCTCAACCTCCGGTTCCGGCTCAGGTTTGGTTTCCGGCAGCACAACTGCCGGCTTCTCTTCCTCCTTGCCGTTGCGTTCCTCATCGGTCAAGAACTCCTGCAAATCGTACTCGTCGATCATGGAAAGCATATACACATTCTCATTGTTCCTTGCCCGGTCGATCACTAGAAAGAAAGTATTGCCGCCCTTGGTCTTGACCGTAAAGAACTCCTTACTTGAATCGTCTGTGATGTTATCCTCCACCTCGCCATTGCCCGCAATGGTGAACGGAAACTTTTCCTCTTCAGTAGGCTCTTCTTCCTCAATGACCTGCACAGGTTCCTCTTTGACTTCCGGCTCCACATAGGCAAATGCCGGAGTGGAAAAGCCCACTGCCATCAGCAGGGTCAGCACTGCACTGGGAATCACAATACCCAGCTTTTTAAGCATCTTTCGCAATCACATCCTCCATTTCTGCTTCTTCCGAAGTCTTATTCTCGTTATTCACGGTTGTCTGGAACGTCACATTCCCCGCCTGGATATTTTCCAGCAGCGCCAACAGGTCACGCCCGCCCAGCTTTGTGCTGCGGATAGCCCGAACGATCTCATTGTCCTCTTCCTTTTTCTGTGCAGCCCGGACATTTCTCAGGTACTCTTCCAGTTCCGCGATCTTGCTTTCGGTTTTCTCTGCATCATTCAAAAACTTCTTCAGCTTTTTGCTCATCTAGCTTCTCTCCTTTCCTCTACTTGATTCTGCCAAAACCAAGGAAGTGGTTCTGCCAGTAGGTCGAATTGATGCTGGTATAAGAAATCGGGTCGCCGCAGTGAATCATCATGCCGTTGCCAACATAGATACCAACGTGCGACGCGCCGACGGTATTATAGGTTTTTTCAAA